>Ga0209012_1000532_pt1 | contig 53164 bp, 52 predicted proteins | sample RS3BMetagenome_FD_184735 | JGI IMG/M metagenome (GOLD analysis project Ga0209012, IMG submission 184735) | Ferric oxide microbial mat and aquatic microbial communities from Rainbow Spring, Yellowstone National Park, USA - RS3B (SPAdes) (version 3) ... | reverse complement strand
GAGGTGTGGACATGACGAGCGTCGGGGTCCACGGTGGAGATAACCCAGTCGCAAGCGACCCGTCGTGCGATGCGCGAGGTGCCTTGCGTGCTCATCCACGCACTCCACATCCTGGCCCGCCACGAGGCCAAGCAGGCCAAGGGCCTCAAAGACTGGGTCTCGGTGAGGGTGGTGAGCTGCTCCGCTGCAGCCAGGTGGGCCTTCGCATCGGCGACGAGGGCGCTCACCGTGCGCACCACAGCCTCGTCGTCTCGGTAGTCGATGGCAGGCTTGGCGCGGGCAGCGTCGATCTCGGGTGCAAGGGGAACCTCGCAGAGCTTGGGAATCAGCCTGCGCACCCGCCTGATCTGGGCGACGAGCTTGGGTCATGGTGTCCTCGGTCGCCACCGCAGCAGCGAGCACCGTGGAGTCCACGACGCGCTGTCGCTTGCCAGCGAGCACGCCGGTGGCACGCACCACCTCGGCCACGAGCTCGCCAAGGAGCCCTGGGGTCTTAGAGGTGGCGATGCGCCGTCGCCAGGAGGTGAGCACCGTGGGGTGCAAGCCGGGATCCTCGAGGTCGAGGCCAAGCGCCAGTTTCCAGCGCAGGTTGGAGGGACCTGCGCTGTCGCTTCGGTGTCCAAGCGTCCCTCCAAGACCTGGAGCACCATGTGCGTGAGCACCCGGGAGGCGGGGATGGAAGGCCGGCCGGTCGTCGAGGGATACAGGTGGCAAAAGCGCTCATCGGGCAAGAGCTCTCGGCGATGCGCTGCGAGGAAGGCAGAGATGGAGCCTGGCTCGAGGAGCGAGGAGCAGCAAGCTTCGGTGGCGGTGAGGTGTGCCTGGTCAGCTTCGGTGCCTAAGCATGCAGAACGTCGAGCTGAGCTGGGCACATGGTGCAGGGCAGGCTGTCGAGATGCTGGTCGTCAGCGAGGGGGGTTGAGGGAGTTGTGCAGGGGACTCCTAGCATCGAAACGTGCGACGAGTCGGTTGGAGGGTCTCGGCTGGCGTCGGGCTTCTCTTCGCGATCGCGGAGGGCCGGGAACCGTGGTGGACGCTCGCCAGCCGCGTCGGCGTCACGCTCGTCGTCGTCGTGGTGAGCTCCATGGTTGTGGCAGGTCGCGGCCGCCAGCGCCTGCGACCGCGAGAACATGCGCGTCGCGCCTGGGATCGCATCACCCACCCGCACCAGCGGCGCTGGTGGGGTGGAGCAGGTTGGGTCGCGCTCGCACTCCTCGTCGCCGGCTACGACTTCTGGAGCTTTCGCGATCGCTCGCCGCGCTTCCCAACACTCAGCCGCCTCATCGGGATCATCACGCAGCTGTGGCCAGGACGCTCCGTGGCGATCGCGTTGTGGCTCGCCATCGGCGTATGGATCGCACTCGCCAACCGCTCGGAGGCACCGAGGACGTGAGCGCGGGCACGGCATGGTGGCTCGCCATCGGCGCCATCGTCGCCTTGTGGATCGCCTTGAGCGCTCGCGTGTCCTGGATACCGACGATCGCCGAGATCGGAAGAGCCTGGAGCGCATCCTGGGCCGGACGGATCGTCCTGGCCGCAGCGTGGGCTGAGCTTGGCTGGCACCTCTTCTGCCAGCGCCCCTAGCAGCCGGCCCGCGCCGCGATGATCAGCCCGAGGTGTCGCGCTCGCTGACGCCAGCCGACTCGAACGTCGCCATCTCCGAGAGCACCCGAGCTGCGGACCGCACCAGCGGGATCGCGAGGGTGGCCCCGGTACCCTCACCAAGCCGCAGGTCAAGGTCCAGCAACGGCTTGAGACCGAGGTGGTCGAGGGCAGCGCTGGCCCCCGGCTCGGTAGAGCGGTGACCCGCCACCACCACGCCCAACGCCGCCGGATCAAGCAAGCTCGCCACGAGGACCCCTGCAAGGGAGATGACGCCGTCAGCAATGACCGGTACCCGAACCTCCGCCGCGCCAAGCACAACGCCCGCGATGACGGCGATTTCGCCACCACCAAGCTCGGCAAGCACGCCGATGCCGTCCCGCGGCGGACCGCTCCTCGCCAGTGCACGCTCCACGACCGCGATCTTGCGCGCCAGGCTGACGTCGTCGATACCCGTGCCGCGCCCGGTGACCTCCTGAGGCGAGCGACCCGTTACAGCCGCGACCACGGCCGCCGAGGGCGTCGTGTTGCCGATGCCCATGTCGCCCGTTGCCAGGAGGTCGATGCCGTACGCCGCGAGGCTGCGTGCGACCTTGCGGCCCGCCTCGACGAGTGCTGCGGCCTCGTCGCGGCTGAACGCTGGCTCGCTCGCGATATTGCCGGTGACGCGACGGACCGCCACGTCGGCCAGCCAGGGATGCGCAGGCAGCGGGGAAGCCACACCAGCGTCGACCACGACGACCGACGCCCCGACCTCGCGCGAGAGCGCGTTGACCGCAGCGCCGCCCTCGAGAAAATTGGCGACCATCTGAGCTGTGACGTCGCGCGGCCAAGGCGTCACCCCTTCGTCAACGACGCCGTGATCGCACGCGGCAACTACCACCACTGGCCGACTCGGGATGGGGGGCGGCACGACGCCGGCGATGCCGGCAAGCCGGATCCCCAGTTCCTCGAGCCGCCCCAAGGACCCAACCGGCTTCGTGAGTCGATCAAGGCGCTCCTTGGCCGCTGCCATCGCGCCCTCGTCGAGGGAGAATCCCGTCGGCATCATCCGGCGACGGAGTCGGTGAGCGCTCCTCCGAACATGAGCCGGTTAAAAATCACGTACTTACCCACCCAGACGACACCGAACGCGACAAGGGATGCAAGGTTGACAAGGATGGCGTCTCCCAAGTGTCCGATGTGCGCCGCCGCTACCTGGGCCTGCGTCAAGGCCACTGCCTCGACGGAGACCCAGAGCCCGAGGAAGGCGAGAGCCCAGAACGGGATTACCTCCTTGAACAGGTGCGAGCGACCCGTCTTACCCCACGCCCATCGGCGGTTCAGGTAGTAGGACGGCACCGCCGCAATAGCCGTCGCGATAACGTTCGACGTCACCGCAGAGAAGGCTCGTAGGACCCCAAAGAGCAGGAACAGAACGGCCTGCGTGATTGCAACGGAGATGACCGAGGCGAGGAAGTACTTCACCGAGGCAGGTCCGAAGCGGGACGTGATGGCCTCGTTGACCCAAGTCCAGGCAGCGCGCACGGTAGCAGACTACCGCGCCGAACCGTGGTGACGCCACACGGCACCGTCGACCGGCAGCGCACGGTTGCACTGCCACTGCGGCGGGTTGCCTCTACCATCGAGCTCAGCATCAGCAGCCAGGAGGCAGACGTGACCGCCGCTCTCGAAGCCCTGCTCAACCTCCTCGACCTCGAGGCCATCGAGGTCAACCTTTTCCGTGGGCAGAGCCCGAAGGATGAGCGCCAGCGCGTGTTCGGTGGCCAGGTCGCAGCCCAAGCGCTCGTGGCGGCCGGCAGGACTGTCGACCCCGAGCGCCATGTGCACTCGCTCCATGCGTACTTCATTCGCCCCGGGGACCCCACCACGCCCATCCTCTACGAGGTCGAGCGCATCCGCGATGGCGGCTCATTCTCGACACGGCGCGCTGTGGCAATCCAACACGGCCGGGCCATCTTCGCGCTCTCGGCCTCCTTCCAAGTGCCCGAGGAAGGTCTCGTGCACCAGACCCCAATGCCCGAGGTAGCCGGCCCTGAGGAACTGCCAACCCTCGACGAGCAGCTGGAGCCATGGTTGCACCTGGTTCGGGACTGGCTCGACCGGCCCCGACCCTTCGAGCTGCGCTTCATCACGCCTCCGCCGCTGGCACGAGCCTCGGCGAGCCGCGAGCCACTCCAACGCATCTGGATTCGCGCACTCGGCAAGCTCCCGGATGACCCCCTCCTCCACGCATGCGTGTTCGCCTACGCGTCCGACATGACCCTGCTCGATACTGCGCTCATCCCTCACGGTCTCACCTGGTTCGACGGCACCGTCTTCGGAGCCTCGCTCGACCACGCGATGTGGTTCCACCGGACCGCACGCGCCGACGAGTGGTTCCTCTACGACATGGTGAGCCCGACGGCCCAAGGCGGTAGGGCGCTTGCCCAGGGAGCCATGTACGACCGCTCGGGCACACGCCTCCTCACCGTGACCCAGGAGGGCCTCTTACGACGGGTGCGCGAAGCGCCGGAGCCGCGAGGCTAGGACCGGGCTAGCTGCGTGCCTCTATCGGCACGTAGTCGCGCCTGGAGGCGCCGATGTAGCGCTGGCGCGGCCGGACGATCTTCGCTCCCTGGTCCAGCAACTCGTTCCAGTGCGCCAGCCACCCTGCCATGCGAGGAATCGCAAACAGCACCGGAAACATCTCAACCGGGAAACCCATGGCCTGGTAGATCAGCCCGGAGTAGAAGTCCACGTTCGGATAGAGCTTACGCGAGATGAAGTACTCGTCGGAGAGGGCTACCTCCTCGAGCTTGAGCGCGACGTCGAGCAGCGGGTTCTTGCCCGTCACCTCGAAGACGTCGTAGGCGACCTCCTTGATGATGCGCGCTCGCGGGTCGTAGTTCTTGTACACCCGATGCCCAAAGCCCTGGAGGATGCCATGACCGCGCTTGATGGACTCGATGAAGGCGGGGACGTTCTCGACTGAGCCGATCTCCTGCAACATCTTGACGACTGCCTCGTTGGCGCCACCGTGGCGAGGTCCGTAGAGCGCAGCGCAGGCAGCTGCCGCCGAGGAGTACGGATCCGAGTGCGCCGACCCGGTGACGCGCATGGCGGTCGTCGAGCAGTTCTGCTCGTGATCTGCGTGCAGGATGAAGAGCACGTCGATGGCTCGGATAAGACGCGGATCCGCCTCGTAGCGAGGCTCGGCGATCTTCCACATCATCGAGAGGAAGTTCGCTGGGAACGACAAAGAGTTGTCAGGGTAGACGAACGGCATGCCCTGGGAGAAACGGTACGCAGCCGCCGCTAGCGTTGGCATCTTCGCGATTAGCCGCACGATCTGGCGGTGGCGGGACTCTGGATTGAAGATGTCCTTCGCGTCAAGGTAGAAGGTCGAGAGCGCCGCAACGGCCGAGACCAGGATCCCCATGGGGTGTGCGTCGTAGTGGAATCCCTCGAGGAAGCGCTTGCGGACGTTCTCGTGGATGAAGGTGTGGTGCGTGATCGCGTCGACCCACGCCTCCAACTGCGTCGCGGTTGGCAGCTCACCGTTGAGCAGCAGGTAGGCCACCTCGAGGTAGGTCGACTGCTCGGCAAGCTGCTCGATCGGATAGCCACGGTAGCGCAGGATGCCTGCCTCGCCGTCGAGGTAGGTGATCGCGCTCTCCGCCATCGCTGTCGAGACCAACGCGGGATCGAGGAACCAGATGCCCGGCAGCGCTTTGCTCCACTCGGCCGCGGAGATCGTGCCGTCCACGATGGGGATCTCGAACGATTCCCCGGTTCGATTGTCGATGATCGTGATCGACTCAGCCACCTTGGCCACCTTCCTTCTCGCTCACCCAGCCACTCGGCCACCGCTCCCCTGCGGGGCAGGCGGCTCGCTGCCGTCCATGGCATAACGGTACACAGTCGTGTCGCGGGGCACAAACCCGATCGAGCGGTAGAGCGCGTGTGCCGCGACGCGGCTTGGGCGGGAGGTGAGGTCGACGTGACGGGCTCCGGCTCGCCGGGCGGCGTCGAGCGCAGCTTCGACGAGCGCTCTGCCGACACCCTGGCCCCGACCATGCTCGTCGACCACCACATCCTCGACAATGGCGCGCAGCCCCGTCGGGATGGGGGCCAGCACGAGCGTGGTCATCCCGAGCACGTGCTCGCCACGGCGTGCGAGGAACAGTCGGCTTGCCTGGCTCTGCACGATTCGCTCGAGATCCGACACTGCCAGTGGGGAGGCCGAGTTCGAGAGCTGGCCCAGCAGGTGGTTGATCTGGTCGAGCAAGCCGGGGGCGACCTCGGTCAGCTCCTGGACGACCACGGGAACACGCTGGTCGGTCACGGGCTCAGCCTACCGACGCACGCAACGCCCTCGGTCGAGCAGGGCACCTCGACTAGCATGGCTTCGTGGCGGAAGTGATCTGGCATCGCCGCATCGCCCAGCGACGCAGGCCTGCCGCGCTGATCGTAGCGCTCTCGGGCTGGACGGACGCCGGCGAAGCCGCCTCGACCGCTGCTGCAACGCTTGAGGATCTGCTCGGTCTGGAGGCCTACGCCCACGTCGATCCCGACGACCTCTACGACTTCACCTCGGTGCGCCCCTCGGTCGAGATCGACGAGACGGGCGTACGAGGTATCCAGTGGGCGACGCTGGTCCTCCGCGGTCCTCGTCGCAGCGCTCGTGGCGCAACCCCAGTGTTCTCCCTTACTGGGCCCGAGCCGCAGCTGCACTGGAAGGCGCTTGCGCAGGAGCTGGTCGCGACGGCGATGCTGCTTGCCGTCGACCACGTCGTGACGCTTGGGGCGCTGCTAGCGGGCACCCCACACACCCGACCGGTCGGTCTCGTCGGTTACTCAACCGTTGCCGGGATGGCCGACGAGCTTGATCTGCTGCCGACGCAGTATGAGGGACCAACCGGTTTCCTCAGTGTGGTACAAGCCGCCTTCGATACGGTTGGCATTGATGTCACGTCGGTATGGGCCGAGGTTCCCCACTACCTCGCCCAGTTCCCCGCCTACCCGGCTTCGCTCGCGCTCGCGCAGGCCGCAGCGGCTGCTCTCGACCTCGACGTTGACCCGGGCCCTGCACTCGAACCCTACCGCGCGCGCACGGCCAAGGAGATCGAGGATTTCGTTGCCCAGGACCCCGAGCTGGTGGCCTATGTCGGCTCCCTCGAGCGCTCCTACGAAATCGACCTGCACACGCGCCGCTCGGCCGGTCGCATCTCGCGCGAGGCGCAGCAGTACCTGCGCCGGTTCAGCGCCGAGTAGGCACCAATCCGAGGTCAGCCTCTGCTGGGGTCCCGGTCGTCGCGCGGTGGGTCGAAGTACGCTCTCCAGCAGGGATCCTCCTCGGCGAACACTCGTGCAAGCCACGGCAGCGACATGAGCTGGGCGACGTTTGGCGGCAGCTCACTGCGTGCGAACCACCGTGCGTCACGCACCTCGAGCGGGTGCGGACGCAGCACGCCACCGACCGGACGACACAGGAAAATGGACGAGTACATGGGCAGCCGAGTGAAGCCACGGCGCATGCCGTCGATGAGCCCCAGCAGCGCGACGGGGCGCACCCGGATCCCGGTCTCCTCCCACACCTCCTTCACCACGACCTCCGACGGCGAGTAGCCAACATCTGCCCATCCGGTTGGGTACAGCCACATCCCGGAGTCCGCACGCTGGATCAGCAGCATCCGCCGCGCCTCGTCGATGACCACCGCGCCAACGGCAGCCTTCGGGGTTACGTAGCCCGCAACACCCTCGCCAACTTCAGCGAGCAGTGCCTCAAAGGCCACCTGCTCGTCCGAGTGCTGCTCGCCCTCGACGCTGGTACGTAAGCGAGCGACGACGCGGAGGATCTCCTCGTAGCGCTCACGCTCGTAGCCGGAGGTCGTAAAGGCAAGACCGGTTCTCGCGATCGCCTCGATCTGCACGATGCTTGGTTCCACATCACGGCTCGCGAACTCTGCCACACCTCGCCTCCCCATCCTGGGGCGTCGCCGTCTGCTCCAGAGGCCATGCTACGCTCGGAGCGTGGCCGTCCAGCCAACGTGCAAGCACTACCTCGTCAAGACCGTGCCCAGCGGCGATCGCGTCGAGCGCTGCCGACTAGACGCAGCAGCCACGTTGCCGTTTGCCTGCCCGGACGGATGCTTGTTCTTCGAGCCACGGGCGCGGATCTCCCGTATTGGCTGGATCGAGCCCCGCCCCGACGAACAGTAGGTCAGGGGTGGTTCGAGGACAACGCCTGCGACGCCCGTGGCTCGGCCCCCAACGCACGCGCTTTGGCCAGCCCCCACTGCACCTGTAGGGGAGCTAGTTCGGGGGCAATGTCTACGGCGCTGCGGGGAAGCAGCCCGCGACGGTCGAGCGCAGCGACGTTGACGCGACGGGCGTGCTCGCTGAGCGCGAGGAGGACAAGGCGCCGTACGAGCCCCATTGGCGTCTCCGCTTGACGGGCAGGAGCGAGCGCGAAGAGCTCGACAAGCCCTTGGCGCAGCTGGTCCTCGAGCGCGTCCATCCAGGTGAGGTCGCCGACGCCCTCGCGTGCGAGCTCGTTCTCGAGCCTGGCCACGTAGGCAGGCAAAGCGTCGAGCAGGCCCGCCAGGTAGGCCTCGGACGCCGCGTCGAACGACGGTATCTCCACCACGTCGGTACCCCCTAGCTCTCGACCACGTCGGCGATCAGCTCCACGCCAACGCCCAAGCCGATGAGCCAGTCAATGGCCTGGCGCAGGCTTGCCTCATCGCCCTCCAGCTCGCAGACGATCCAGCCGGCGTCATCCTCCACAGCAGCGCGACGGATGTTGGCGATCACGCCGTGCTCGATGGCGAGACGAGCAATGACCGGCTCGTGGATCAGCTCGCCTTCATACCAGAGCTTGGCCTTGAACCGAGCCATGGCGCCTCCTCCGATCCGACCACCGACCTGCGACGCCTCGCTGCATGGAGATCGGCGAGATCGAGCGTAGTGTAGGTGAAGCCCAGGCGTTGGCCAAGTTCTGCGAGTTCGTCGGCGTGCTCGATGAGCATTGGCATGGACGATCGGGGAACCTGGATCCGGGCGATCTCACCGTGGTGGCGAACCCGTACGTCACGCAAGCCCAGGGCGTGGATCGCTGCCTCGAAACGCTCCACCTGCCCGAGTCGCTGCGGCGTAACGGGCGTGCCCCACGGAATCCGGGACGCCAGACAGGCCTGTGCGGGCTTCTCGCTCAGCCACGCGACCCCTAGTTCGCGAGCGAGCGCGCGGATGGTGTCCTTCCCAAAACCGAGTTCCAGGTACGGCGCCCGTACGCCGGCCTCCTGGGCTGCCTGCATGCCGGGACGCCAATCGCCAAGGTCGCCTACGTGGGCACCGCTCACAAGCACCGCTCCCAACTCAGCGGCCACCGGAGCTGCAGCCTCGAACAGGTGCGACTTGCACACGTAGCAACGCCACGCGTCGTTGCGCTGGTAGGCAGGGTCAGCGCCCTCGAACGTCGCGACCTCACGGTGATGGAGGCCGCACTCCTCGACGAGGCGCGCCACGTCGCGACGCTCGCTCGCAGCCAGCGAGGCCGACACGCCGGTGACGGCAAGCGCACGGACGCCCAGTACTCGATGCGCCGCTACCGCCAGCACCCCGGAGTCGACGCCTCCAGAGAGTAGTGTCACCACGGCAGGTTGGACCTGGAACCAGTCGAGCAGCGAGGCGAGCTCGCGGGAGATTTCCACGCCTCGCAGCCTACGGCACCCAAGGCTAGGCTCGCGCGAGCACCTCCGCGGGGTCGTCAAGGTAGCCAACATAGAAGCGACCGAACTCGCCGTAGCGAGCCGAGGCCTCGTCGTAGCGGAGAGTGTACACGACATCCTTGATGTCATCAGGGCGCTCAGCGAAGAGGGTCACTCCCCACTCCCACTCCGACAGCCCCGTCGCCCCCGTGACAAGCTGCAGTACCCGACCAGCAAACTTGCGGCCGGAAGCACCGTGGCCGTACATCAACCGCTCGCGCTCCTGGTAGGGCAGCGCGTACCAGTTGAAGTCCCCCTCACGCCGCTTGAGCATGGGATAGAAGCACCAGTTGGGAAGGCCGGCAGGCGGCAGCTCCGGGTAGAGCCGGGGACGCTTGCGCTCCTCGGAGAGGTGCTGGGAGTACTCAGACACCTCGGTGATGGAGAGGAACGAGTCGCCAAGCACCAACCCCGCTCGCACGAGCCCTACCTGGAGCTCGCGGAGCACCCGCAGATCCGGGTGCAGCGCCATAACCGCGGTCTGAGCGCGATGGCCGAGCAGCGCTACCGTCATCACCTGGGCTCCGTGGTTCTGCGCGTCCTTGACGACGCGTAGCGCATCCTCCGGGTCGTAGCTCTGCGAGGGATTCGCGAACAGGTGCAGGACAGCAAGACCAGCTCGGACTCGGGAGCTTGGACCCATCGCGACCATCTGCTCTGCTGGCTCTTCAGGGCGCTGTTGGCTCTGCTCGTACTCAGTCTCCATGGGTGCCGTTTCCTCCTCCTTGGTCACCCTCGCCAGTTGAGTGCTCGTGGCGCATCGCCGCTTCGCGACGATCGAAGACGGAACCGGATCCAAGCGCTCGACCCGCCGGCAACGGTACCGTCATCGGCTTGGATTCCTGGAGGCGGTGTGCCTTTGCGACCGCTTCGTGGTACGCCTCGATCTGGGCCCGCATCCCCGGCTCGGCGTACACGCTCCCGTCGACGAGCAGTCCTGGCCGCCGCTCCATGATCGCGATGATGTCGTCGCCGGTAATGGTTTTCGTGGTCTCCAGCGCGTGCGCGACAGCGAGGATGTCGTAGCGGTGCTCCTCGACGATGCGCTCGACCCGCTCGTAGAGCTCCTGCAGGCGCCGTTCGACCCGGTCACCGATGGAGGCCTTGGCCCGGCCATCGTCCTGGGGTCCGACGCGGCGTCGCTGTGGCGAGGCCCCAGCGACGCCGAGATCACGCACCGCGTCGAGTTGCAAGATGGTGTCACCCATGCCCCACGACGTGTCCATGAGCGCCGCCAGCCGCGATGCACTGTAGAGGTCACCTGCCACGCCCGAGGTGTTGTCGCCGCCGAAAAAGGTCCGCTCCCCAGCGAGCGATGCCAACCCAACCATGATGTCGGCCTCGAACTCTGAGCGCCACCGCGTGAAGCGCTCCTCCTTCGGCAGGTACGAGACCAGGCCAAGGAAGTTGGACCCCTTCTCGATGGTGGCGATGTCGATGACCGAGTTGCGCCGGACCACCACCGCAACCACCGCGTGGCACGCTTCGTGCACCGCCACCGCGTGGCGCTCACGCTCGACATACTCCACGTCCTCGGGCAGGCCGAACGTCTTGATCTGCTTAGCACGGATCATGTCCGCCCACTCGATGACTTCGCGCCCGTCTCGGATCGCGATGATGAGCGCCTCGTTGACCATGTCCTTGATCGCTGCCCCCGACAGGTAGGGCGTCATGGTTGCGAGTCGGTCGATGTCCTCGTCGGTCAGCGAGTGGCGCACTTTGGAGAGGTAGCCCTGGAACGTGCGCACACGACCCTCCTTGGAGGGGTAGCCCACCTTGTAGATCCGGTCGATGCGCCCTGGGCGCAGCAGCGCCTCGTCAAGCACGTCGGGCAGATTCGTCGCCAGGATGGTGAGGATCCGGTACTTCGGTGGCTCCTTCGGCTTGAGGCCAAGAGCGCGCCGCACCACGCGGTTCCAGAAACCGCGCGGCTTCTGAAGCCCTGAGAGCTCGGTCAGCAGGGCTTGGAGCGTGCCATCCATACCGCCGAACCCCGGCACGACGTAGCGCCAGATCGAGCGGCGGCCAGCACCGTCCTCGGAGGAGCTGCGATGGCGGCGCAGCTCCTCTTCGAAGAGGATCTGCTGGGTCAACGGATCGAAGTAGTGCCCACCGTGGCACGTCGGGCCGGAGCCAAAGATCGGCGAGCCACTGAGACGGAACCGACCGTCGGCTCCCGCGAGCGCCCCGCGCGAGCCTAGCGAGTCGGCCTCGTCGAAGAAGGCAACGACGCCCCCGTAGCGCACCGAAAGCTTGCGAAGACGACGAAAGATCGACTTGACCTTGAGGATGCCCACGCCGATGAACATGTTGGCAAAGGCTCCCGGCTCGACGAAGACGAACGGCACCTGCGTCTCGCCGGCCACGGCCTCCGCGATCAGCGTCTTGCCGGTACCAGGCGGGCCCCAGAGCAGGATTCCGGTCGGGACGTAGCCACCCTTTTCCTCGATGCGCTCCGGATCCGTCAGGAAGATCAGGTTCTCCTTGATGCGCTCGAGCACCGCGTCCTGTCCCCAGACGTCCGAGAAACGGGTCTTCACGTCGCCCGGGAAGTAGACCTCGTAGCCGCCCTTGGACAGGTACCAGAAGATGGCGACGAAGGAACCCACGCCGATGAGCAGGTAGACGGCGACCTCGATGATCGTAGGGAGGGAGTTCATGATCATCCCCGGCACCACGAAGAGCGCCAGGAACGGCGAGACGTGATAGTGCGCTGCCAGCACGACCGAGATCAGTGCCAGCACCAGCACGACCTTGCCGGCACGGGCAATACGGTAGCGAGTCCAGTCGTCGCGGCTTCGACCGATCCTAGCGAGCGGGGTCACTACCACTTCCTCCCACGTGGCGTTCCACGCAGGGAGACGCTCGAGCGCCAGGTAGTTCAGCTGTCGGACTACCTCGAGGACCACGAGGACCGTGAGCCACCAGTCGGCGCGCAGCGTGCTCGCCAGCGCCACAGCGACCGGTTCAAGCGGGTTCGTGTTCGTCTTCGTGGCCGTGACCCATGCGATGAGCACGACCAAGAGCACGAGGAACTTCACGCGATCCCAGAAGGCAAGCGGCGCGCGGCATCCAGGACGTGCCTGGGGGACGCGCCGCTTGGTCGAGGACTGGTTCACTGCGTCGCCTCCACGCCAAACGAGTTGATGACCGTTGCAATCTGTGCTTGATTCGCGGCGAAGCATCGGGCGGTGCATCCGATGCCGAGTACGTACGCCCACGTGGTGGCAGGGTTGACCTCAGCCACCTGCTCAAGCTCGATAGGGGGCGCACCGCCGACCTGCTCTTTTACCAGCATCGTGGAGCCTCGGAATCCACCCTTACGCACGAACGTCGTGTACGACAGCACGGTGAAGTGGTACAGGGACGAGGATGGGTTGAACGGATCCTGCTGGAGAATCAGGGTGCGCAGCGTCGCCAACGAGAAGGTGTCCTGTTCCTGCGGTGTGAGCTCCTGGGCCTTGACGATCCCGAACGGAAAGGTCGACCCGAAGCCCTGGGAGGCAGCTGCGAGGCTTGCCATGTGTCTGCCCACGACGATATTGCCCCAGAGACTCTGTTCCACCTGGTCGAGGGTGGCCACGCTCGCCTTCGGATCGGCGGAGCGGAAGACCTGCTCGACGTCGAAACGCTGCCACGAGGACGGGATCGCGTAGTACACCGACTCCTGGGCGGCGTCGGTGTGGCTGACGTACGACAGGCCGCTGAGCGTGCAGCTCGCGGTCAGGAGGCCAAGCGACCCCACGACCAGCGCTTTCGACCAGCGCCCCCGGGCTCGATGGTTCGGCCACACTCCACCACGCCTTCCCGAGCACACGCCCCCGTCGGGGAACCACTCTCTTCCAGCGTACCGCAGGATCTTGAGAGGAGCTCGGGTGAAGCTTGGGGGGACGTGAGAGAGAAATCGCGGCACCACGACACCAACAGGGGGCCGAGTCAAGCTCGGCCCCCTGTTGGCTCACGTTCGCGCTGCGCGAGCGCGGTTGCGACCCGGATGCGATCGGTCTAGAAGTCCTCCATCCCCGCTGCCGGGTTCGGGGCCGGCTTCGGTTCGGGCTTGTCCACCACGACCGCCTCGGTGGTCAAGAAGAGGGCAGCGATGGAGGCCGCGTTCTGCAGCGCCGACCTGGTCACCTTGACTGCGTCGATCACGCCAGCCTCCACAAGGTCCTCGTAAACGCCAGTAGCCGCATTCAGACCCTCGTTGGGGTTGGCAAGCGCCTTGACACGCTCGACAACGACGCCACCCTCCAGACCTGCGTTGGTCGCGATCTGACGCAGCGGCTCCTCGACCGCCTTGGCGACGATGCGTGCGCCAGTGGACTCATCGCCCTCGAGCTTCTCGGCCTTGTCCAGGATCGCTCGCTGCACCCGCAGCAAGGCGACACCGCCACCGGGCACCACGCCCTCCTCGATTGCGGCCTTGGTCGTCGAGACCGCGTCCTCGATACGGTGCTTCTTCTCCTTGAGCTCGACCTCGGTCGCAGCACCTACCTTGATGATCGCTACACCGCCAGCAAGCTTGGCCAGGCGCTCCTGGAGCTTCTCGCGGTCGTACTCCGAGTCGGTGTTCTCCAGCTCGTTGCGGATTTGCTGGATGCGACCCTTGATATCGGCCTCAGACCCGGCACCCTCGATGATGGTGGTCTCGTCCTTGGTCACCTCGACACGACGAGCACGCCCGAGCAGGTCGAGGGTGGTGTTCTCGAGCTTGAGGCCAACCTCCTCGGAGATGACCTGGCCGCCAGTCAGGATCGCGATGTCCTGCAGCATGGCCTTGCGCCGCTCTCCGAAGCCCGGCGCCTTGACCGCCACCGAGCGGAACGTTCCACGGATCTTGTTGACGACGAGCGTCGCGAGCGCCTCGCCCTCGACGTCCTCCGCGATGATGAGAAGCGGCTTGCCCGCCTGCATCACCTTCTCGAGCACGGGCAGCAGCTCGCGTACCGAGGAGATCTTCGAGCCGTAGAGCAGGATGTAGGGATCCTCGAGGACCGCGGTCATCGCCTCGGGATCGGTCGTGAAGTACGGCGAGATGTAGCCCTTGTCGAAACGCATCCCCTCGACCAGCTCGATCTCCATGCCGAAGGTCTGCGACTCCTCGACCGTGATGACGCCGTCCTTGCCGACGCGCTCAATAGCCTCTGAGATCATCTGGCCGACCTCGGGATCAGCGGCCGAAATCGCTGCAACCTGCGCGATCTGCTCCCTGGTCTCGGTCTCTCGAGCGATCTGCTTCAGCGCCGCTACCGCCTCAGCGACAGCCTCCTCGATCCCTCGCTTGAGCGCCATGGGGTTCGCGCCGGCAGCGACGTTCTTCAGGCCCTCGCGAACCATCGCCCACGCGAGGACGGTCGCCGTCGTCGTGCCGTCGCCAGCGACGTCGTCGGTCTTCTTGGCGACCTCCTTGACGAGCTCAGCACCCAGCTTCTCAAAGGGCTCCTCGAGCTCGATCTCCTTGGCGATCGAGACGCCATCATTGGTGATGGTAGGAGCTCCCCACTTCTTGTCGAGCACGACGTTGCGACCCTTGGGGCCGAGGGTGACCCGCACGGCGTCCGCCAGCTTGTTCATGCCCTGCTCGAGCTTGCGCCGAGCATCTTCGTCGAACGCGATGAGCTTGGCCATCTTCGCCTCCCTACTCCTTCGCGACAGCTGTCCTCATGGGCCCTGCGGCCCTGGCGCTGAACTGCGTCATTAGCACTCAGCCATGCCGACTGCTAATGATAGCAGGCACCCCGTCCCTAGCCGCCAGCCACCGCGGGAACCACGGAGATCACGTCCCCGTCCGCCACAGCGGTGGCAAGGCCGTCGAGGAACCGGATGTCCTCGTCGCGGACGAACACGTTGACGAACCGCCGGGGCTCGCCATCTGCGTCGAGAATCCGCTCTGCCAGCTCAGGATGCGAGCTCGCGAGAGCGGCAAGCACTTCTCCCACCGTCGAGGCGCCATCGACGCCGAGCTCGCCCTCGCCGTTGGTCAGACTCCGCAGCTGGGCCGGGATCCGCACTCGTACTGCCATCCATCCTCCTTTCACAGCCCAAGGGCGCTGGCCGCCGTCCTACCGAGCACTCGCCTACGCTCGCCCCGGAGCGTACCTACTGGGCGCGGGCTCCCAGCGTTGCCCAGAACTCGTCGATCGACGGCGCGATGGTGACCCCCGTGTCGACCGTCTGCTCGATAGCCTCGACGGTCTTGAGCCCGTTCCCACTGAGGTAGGCAACGACGGTCTCGTCGCGACGCACCACGCCTCGTGCAGCCAGCGCAGCCAGCGTCGCAACAGTGACACCCCCGGCGGTCTCGACGAAGATTCCCTCCGTGCGTGCCACCAGGGCGATCGCCTCAAGGATCTCGGCGTCGCTCACGGCAGCGATCGCACCACCAGTCTGGCGCGCGACCTCCAATGCGTAGATCCCGTCCGCCGGATTGCCGATCGCGAGCGACTTGGCCACCGTGTCGGGCTTTACTGGTCGCACGACACTACGACCGGACTCGAAAGCAGTTGCTACCGGCGCACACCCTGCGGCCTGGGCGCCTGAGATCCGCACCGCGGGAGGCTCTGGCATCAACCCCGCAAGGGCAAGTTCCTCGAAGCCCCGATGGATACGGGTGAGCTGGCTCCCGGAGGCCACCGGCACCACGACGTGGTCGGGGTAGCGCCACCCGAGCTGCTCGACGACCTCGAAGGCGAGAGTCTTGGAACCCTCGGCGTAGAACGGGCGGAGATTGACGTTCGCAAACGCCCAGGAAGGACGCTCGGAGACGATCTCAGCGCAGAGCCGGTTCACATCGTCGTAGTTGCCGTCGATCGCGACGATCGACGCACCGTAAACCGCCGTCGCCAGCACCTTGACGCGCTCGAGGTTCGCTGGAATGAAGACGAAGGCGTCCATGCCCGCGCGGGCGGCGTGCGCGGCTACGGAGTTGGCCAGGTTACCCGTGGAGGCGCAGGCGGCAACCGACATGCCGAGCTCACGAGCCTTCGACAGCGCCATCCCGACCACCCGGTCCTTGAACGACCCAGTGGGGTTCACGGTATCGTTCTTGAGGTAGAGCTCGCCGAGACCGAGTTCGGCTGCAAGGCGCGGAGCCGGCACGAGCGGGGTGAAGCCGGCTCCGAGATCGATCCGAGCACGCACATCGTCGATGGGCAGCAGGGCCGCGTACCGCCAGAGTGAGGGAGGTCCTACGGCAATAGCCTCCCTCGTGGTGGAGGCAGCAACGCGCTCGTAGTCGTAGGCGACTTCGAGCGGACCGAAGCAGAGCTCACACACGTGGTTGGCGCTGATGGGATACGTATGACCACACTCGCGGCACACGAGGTGGGTTGCGGCTGACGACACCAAACTCCTCCTTGCCGCCATCGCTCGGGCATTGGCACCTGGCTCGCCGAGCGAGCTGGTTGCCGCGGTATCACAGGGCCCGTCCCTACACCGCTCTCGATGGTTCGGCAGCGCAAGCCTAGCAGCCACCCTTCCTTGACCAGCGCTCCGTGGCCCGCAGTTTTACGGCACGCTCACGCCCGTTAGCTCCCCAGTCGCGGCGGTGCCACCCCGCGCAAGCTGCCTGCAAACCACCTAAGTTGAGATGGCGTGTCACCGACGACGTACGTGTTCGTCACCAATCGCGGTCCCTTTAGCCTGGCCCCTCCCGCGCCACCACGTCCCGCGGGAGGTGGCCTGAGCGCAGGACTTCGCGGGCTCATCCCGAGCGGCCGCATGCGCTGGGTCTTCGCGCTCGCTGGCAACGACGACCTCCCCGCGTGGGAGGCGCTCGGCATCGACGTGCTGCACCCGGTTGCGATACCCACGCCGACCTACCGGGCCGCCTACGACGTCATCGCCAACGAGCTGCTGTGGTTCTGCTTCCATGGCCTGTGGGACCTCGCCTTCGAACCCGTCGCCGACAGCCGTCTCGAGCAGGCCTGGGAGCACTACGTCGCCTTTAACGACCGCATGGTGGAGGCGACGCTCGCCACCGCGGTTGAGCACGACGTCCTCGTGCTCAACGATTACCACCTCCTCCTGGCTCCCCAACTCGCCCGCCAACGTGGCTGGCGGGGGCCGATCACGCTCTTCCTCCACACGCCGCTACCCCGGGTGGACGAGTTCCGCGTCCTGCCGCCACGGTTGCGGCGAGCACTGCTCGAGGGCATGGCTAGCGCCGACCTCGTCGGCGTGCACGCGAACCGCTGGGCCTTGCGGCTCGCTGCACTTTTCGACGATGCGGGACTGCCTGTCCCTCGCATCGTCGTGGCGCCGCTCCCGGCCGACGTCCTCGGGGTTCAGACTCGTTCGCGCGACGGAGACGTGGCACGAGCGGGCGAGATCCTCGACGCCTTGATCGCAGACCGTCCCACCATCGCGCGGATCGACCGCATCGAGCCGTCGAAGAACTTGCTGCGCGGTGTTGCGGCCGTGGATCGCCTCCTCGAGCGCCACCCGTCGCTCCGCGGTCAGCTGCGTGTCCTCGCCTTTGCCTACCCCTCGCGTGCGGGAATTGAGAAGTACGACCGTCTGCGCTCGAGGCTCGAGCAGGCACTCCAGGCCGTCAACGACCGCTGGCGGCGCGGGGCGTGGGAGCCTATCGTCGCTCGCCTCGACGACGACGCTGCTCGCTCGCTCGCGGCGTATCAACGCTTCCGGGCGCTGCTCATCAATCCGCTCCGCGACGGCCTCAACCTGGTCGCCGCGGAGTCGAGCCTCCTCGCGCCGACAGGCGCGCAGCTCGTCCTCTCCTCCGAGGCCGGCATCGCCGAGCACATCGGCGCTCACGTGCTCATCGTCGACCCGTTCGACGTCGAGGCCACCGCGGAGGCCCTCGCCGCAGCGATCGATGAGGGGGGCGACCTCAGTCCGGTGCGCTCCTGGGTCAAGGCCAACACCTGGGAACGCTGGCTCACCTCGATCAACCCCCGTAGCCAAGCACGACCATGACCTGGGACGAGTTCCACGAGCACTTCCTTGCCGCCAGTCGCCGGCTGGCCGCCCTCGACTTCGACGGCACCCTGGCGCGCATCACGCCCGAGCCCGACCAGGCCTCCATCGAGGATCAAGTGCTCGACGACCTCGCGCTCCTCGCCCGGCACGCCGACGTCGCCGTGGTATCGGGGCGCCCGCGGTCTTTCCTGGAGCACCAGCTCGCACGCGTTGTAAACCTTGAGCTCGTGAGCAACTTCGGGCGATCCGAGCAGGTCCCACCCTCACTGGCGACCACGCTGGCAACCGTCGCCGCCAAGCTCAGCGCACTCGAGCATCGTGGCGCCTTCATCGAGCGCAAGCCGACCTCGGTCACCATCCACGTACGAGAGCACCCAGAGCTCTCTGAGGAGGCGCGGGCTCTGGCCCAGACGCTTGCCAAGGCTCACGGCCTCGAGCTCATGGAGGCACGCGCAGCCTGGGAGCTGCTTATCCCCTCGGCCGCACACAAGGGGACCGCCGTCGCCGCTCTACTGGCACGCGGTTACGAGGCCGCCTGGTACGCGGGAGACGACCGCAACGACGTCGAAGCCATCCGTGCGCTCCGCGCGAGCACAGTGGTCTCCTACGGGATGGCTATCGACTCGGGCGAGTTCCCAGCCTCGCTCGCCCTCGTGGCCGACGAGGTCGTCACGCAGGCAGAGTTCCACCGGCGCCTCCACGTGCTCGCCGAGGCGTGTGCCGCACAGCCACCCCGCTGAGCTGCTCGAGCTCAACACTCAGTGATTGGCGACCGATAGCTCTGCAGCGAATCCAGGCCCAAGGAGGGACCGTGAGCCGTGCGCAGCGCGATCAGGGGGAAGACGCCCTGCCCCGCAGGGAGGCCATCGTGCGCGCGACGTGGTCCCTGCTCGCCCAAGAGGGGTCGAGCAAGCTCACGGTGCGACGCATCGCCACGCTCGCCAAGGTCGACCCATCGCTGATCTACCACTACTTCGACTCCAAGCAGGGTCTGCTCGACGTGGCGCTTGCCTTCCCTAAGGAGCTCGCGCGCCTCCTCGAGCAGCAGCGCGGACCGCTGGAGCGCCTCCGGTTGATCCAGAGCAACCCATGGTCGAACTGGGTGAGTTCAGTCCTCGTCACCAGCGTTGACTGGCGCGGCTCACAGCACGCGACGCTCCTCGAGCTCCTCGATGCGCTCGACCCCACGAGCGAGCTGCGCAAGCTCTCGCTCCTCGGCTTCCTCGTCGACCGGTTCCTCCTCCAGGTCTGGTCCAAGCATCCCGATCCGCTCAGCCCCTTAGACCCCGAGCTGCTGCCCTAGCGCGGCCGAATCATCGGCATCGTCGAGATCGCCCTCCAGCGCCAACGGGGGCCGACATCGACGCGGCTCGCGCACCAGCTCCGCAAGGCGGCAAGCGGCAGGGTTCACACACGCAGTCCAGGCACCCCAAAGGTCCCACGCCATCCCCTGGGCGCGCTCCACAACGAAGGGTCCCTCGAAGGCCGCGCGGATCAGCCACTCGATCGCCTCCAAACTGACTCGATAGAGGTCGACCGGCACGACGACGACAAGGTCGCGGGGGTGCAGGCCAAGGAGATCGAGCGCTTCGATCACCGCGGTGTGTGGACCTTGGCGAGAGTCGCGGATGGTGAACCTCCCGCTGACACCTTGACCCACCTCGACGACGTCCAGCCCCGCCCGCTCGAGTAAATCCGCGAGCCAGGCCGCCTGCACACGTCCGTCGGGACGAACCAGGGCGGCCTTGTCGACACCCATCCGCGTCGACCGACCACCCGTCAACAGGAGCCCGACCGTGCGCCGCACCAACCCCTGACGCAGCCCCGAAGTACCGCCCACCGTACAGGTAGGCTAGAGGCATGACCGAACCTCGCGCGCTGGTCGACCGCTTCGGGCGAGAGGTCACCGACCTGCGCGTTTCGGTGACCGACCGCTGCAACTTTCGCTGTCGCTATTGCATGCCGAGCGAGGGCATGCAATGGCTGGCACGCGACGACATCCTAAGCTTCGAAGAGATCACCCGCGTGGTGCGGGCGCTCGCCACGCACTATGGCCTGGCCTCGGTACGGCTCACCGGCGGCGAGCCGACCGTGCGAGCTCAGCTCCCACGCCTCGTCGCGCAGCTCGCAGCTGTGCGACGGCCTGACGGCTCGGCACTGGAGCTGTCGATGACGACCAACGGCGCCACCCTGGCGCTGCTCGCCGATGACCTCGCCCATGCCGGCCTCCAGCGCATCAACATCTCCCTCGACACCCTGCGACCCGACCGCTTCCTCGCCATCACGCGGCGACCGCATCTTGCGCGCGTGCTCGAGGGCATCGACGCGGCGCTCGCAGCAGGGCTACGACCGGTGAAGATCAACACCGTCGTCATGCGCGGGTTCAACGACGACGAGCTCGTTGACCTCGTGGCGTTCGGTGTCGAGCGAGGTGTCGAAGTGCGCTTCATCGAGTTCATGCCGCTCGACGGTGAAGGGTCGTGGTCCCCAGGGGACGTCGTCTCCGAGCAGGAGATCCTGGCGACGCTCGCGCAGGCCTTCCGCTTTCGGCCGCTTCCACGTTCGCACGCACCCGCCACCACGTACGAACTCGTCGACGGTCAGGGTCGCTTCGGCGTCATCCCAACGGTGACCAAGCCGTTCTGCGACACCTGTGATCGCATTCGACTCAGCGCTGAGGGAACACTGCGCACGTGCCTCTTCGCACTCGAGGAGCACGATCTGCGCCCGCTCCTGCGCGGCGACGCGAGCGACGAGGAGCTCGCCGCTCGCGTCGCCGCGATCGTCCAGACGAAATGGCAAGGACACCAGATCGGGACTGTCAACTTCCGCCGGCCCGCCAAATCAATGAGCCAAATCGGCGGCTAGCCACAGTTTGCCACCGACGGGGCCGGGGGGCTGGCCTAGAGTAGACGCATGGCCGATGGCAAGCTCACGCATCTCGACCCCCTTGGTCGAGCGCGCATGGTGGACGTCACTCCAAAGGAACCAACCCACCGCCGAGCGCTCGCACGCTGCAAGGTGTTCATGAGGCCCGAGACCACCGCGCTCGTCGCCAACAACGCCGTCACCAAGGGTGACGTCCTCGGAGCTGCCCGCATTGCCGGCATCCAGGCTGCGAAGCGAACTCCTGACCTTATCCCGCTGTGCCATCCGCTCCTGGTGGGCTCGGTCTACATCAACTTCACGCTCGGCGACACCTACGTAGAGGTCGAGGCCCAGGTGGAGACGGTCGATCGCACGGGGGTTGAGATGGAGGCGCTCACCGCAGCCGGCGTCGCGGCCCTCACCATCTACGACATGTGTAAATCCTACGACCGCACCATGTCCATCGGGGAGCTCGCCCTGTGGGAGAAGGTCGGCGGACGCTCCGGCCACTGGCGGCGGGAGGAGGCTCTCGAGGTATGAGCCTCGAGGTGCTTGAGGGTGTGGTCGCCGTTGCGTGGCTCATGCTCCTCTTCGCACCCCTCGTCGCTCGATCTCGACAGCCCGATGAGTTCGGGATGATCCGTCGCTACCGGCGCGCTCGTCGTGCACTGGCGCGCCGCATGGCGCCCACGCCACGACCCGCTCGCCGACCTGCGGCCCCGGAACGCCCCAGTCCGCGATCCCCGCTCATCCGCCGCAGGCGCGTGGTCGTGTTGCTGGGAACCGCTCTCATCCTGGGCGTCGTCCTCGTGCCGATGGCGCCGGTCAGCGGCGCGCTCTGGGTGCTGGGTACCCTGGTCGTGCTTGTCGGCTACGTCGCACTGCTTCGCCAGGCACGTACCACCGCCTCCTCGGCGAGCTAAGCCACGGTCACGCTTACCGACTCGAGCCCGCTGTCACGCTCCGCGCCGTGCCCCAATCACTGACACCTCGACGGCTCTGCAAGCCGGAGCACGCCGTCTTGAGAACGCAGTCCCGATCGAAGGGGCATACGGCAAGCCCGTGTCTGAGGCCAGTCAGTGCACCGTGGCGCCGCCTGCGGCCCCGGAGAAGCAGCCCGCGCCAGCCAGGCTCGCGCAGGGAACGCTGCTCGGCACCCTTGGACCCCTTGAGGGCCTTGCTCGAAGCCCTCTCGCGAGCTGGCATCTGACGAGCCAGCGCTCCCTGGTCGACCGCGCGCTCCGCGACCACGGCGCACGCCGCAGTACTTGACGAGGAGCAGGAAGCCTCGGTGCTGCCTTGCGGCCTGCACTCGTACGCAGGCTCACCGACGGCGAGGGACGCGGTGGAGGTGAGCGGACTCGAACCGCCGACTTCTACGTTGCGAACGTAGCGCTCTACCAGCTGAGCTACACCCCCGCGAGGCCTTGCGGCTCGACGCTGCCAAGCATAGCGGCACTGCCCTCGCGCCTTGGCCCCGAGTGCGCTGGCGTGCTCCTGACCCATCCCACGGGTGCGCGCACGAGGATGCCCACCGCTATCCATGAGCGCCTCGTGCACCGTCGAGCCCGGATGCGAACCATCAGAGCGCTGCGAGCACAACCGCGAGGATCCCGGTCACGAAAATGCCATCGAACGTCCCCGCTCCACCGATCGACACCATGCCCGCACCCAACGATCGCGTCTTGGCGAGGTTCGTCAGATCCGCCCCGACCAGGACACCGATACTGCCGGCCACGTACGCGAGCGCTGCGACATCGTGCGTCGTCAGCAGCAGCGCTACCACCGCAGCCACGATCGCAGGGACGAGCGTGGGCACCGCGATACCAAGGCCTGGAACGGGTCGAGCGAGCAGGTGCACGACGATCGCGACGATCGCGGTGGCTGCGAGTGCCAGCACCACGAGGTGGTCGTGGAGGACCAGGTACACCGAGAGCACTGTGGGCACCACCGCACCCCCCACGTTGATGGCGATCGTCGTGCGGCGAGGCGCGAGCGGACGGCTCACGAGGTACTGAACCCCGAACACCGTAACCACGCGCTCGAATACCGGCTCGGAGGTGGTCTCAAGCTGGGCCACGGGAACGTTGACGAAGCTGCCGAGCAGCGACGCCGCCAGCGTCGTGAGCAACCAGCTCGCGGGTATGCCTGCGCGCGCGTACGCAAAGACGAGGATGTTGAGACCGAGCAAGGCCAGGCTCAGCCCGAACAGCACCGCCAGCACCACGAAGAACAGTGGAGCTACGACGAAGCCGTGGTGTCCTCTCATGGCTGCTCAACCTGCGAGGCGAGCAGCTCCGCGATCCTGGCAGCAACGTCACCACCGAGCAGCCAGCTCCTCGTTACCACGCGGCGAGCGCCGAGCTGCAGGGCACCTTCGCGGGCCGCGTCGTCGACGTGGGAAATCAGTGCGACCCAGGGACGGTGCGCCGACTCGAGAACCTGCTCCCACCCTGCAGGGGCATGCCGCACGTCAACGATCACGAGTGCCGCATCACGAAGAAGCGCAGCATCGCTATCGCGGACGATCCGCGCGCCCACCGCGTCGAAGCGGCTCGCATCCAGCATGCTGCGTGTGACGACCACAACCGAGCCTGCGCCCACGTACCCACGCTAGCCCGCACTATCGAGCTGGAGGTCGTTGTGCGTAAGCCCGGGCTCGAGCAGCCGAGCTCGGTGCTGGGGCATCCACGGTGCCGGGAGCGCCGGGGTGATCACCCAGAGCACCCGAGCTACACGCTCGGGGTCAAGGTTGCGCCAGGTGTGCGGGGCGTCGGCGGCAAGCGTCGCGACGTCCCCCGAGCGCAACTCGTAGCGCTCGTCCTCCACGACCAGCTCGATGAGGCCGTCGACGACGTAGCACACCTCGACCTCGGCTGGAACCCGGTAGAGCTCAGTGCCACCGCCGCCTCCCGGGAAGGCAACCGACTCGAGCACGGTCACCCGCCGGTCGTGGACGGGGGACAGGAGCGTGTCGTGCACACCCTGGCCGGGCAGACCCTCGCCAGCTCGCTCCTCGGCTCGCTGCACAGTGACAGGGAGCGAGGCAAACACCTCCGCCATCGCGAGCCCCACTGCGTCCGCGATCGCCACCAGCGAGTCAAGCGACGGGCTCACGTCGTCGCGCTCGACTCGAGAGAGGAAACCCTTCGACAGCCCGGTCCGCTGGGCTACTTGAGCCAGCGAGAGCCCGCGACGCTCGCGAGCACGCCGGAGCCGCTCACCAATCGGATACCTCGGCACCCCCATGCGACCACGTTAGCGAGCTGGCCTCATGCTGGGGAAGGATTCGCCTAGGGTACACAACGTCAACATCGGTGCAACGCAACAGGAGGTCGCTCCATGGACGACGCGCTCATCGGCCCACCGGACGCGCTAGCGGCTCCACGCTTCGCAGGCTTCCCGACGTTCGCTCGGCTCCCCCGCCTCGACGAGGCGCCGCACGCTCGCCTGGTCGTCCTTGGCGTGCCGTTCGACGCTGGCACCTCCTACCGCCCTGGAGCGCGCTTCGGTCCCCAGGCGCTGCGGACCGGCTCACGCCTCCTGCGTCCCTACAACCCAGACCTTGACGTGGAGCCCTTCGGCATCGTCCAAGTCGCCGACGCTGGCGACGTTGCTGCCAACCCCTTCTCCATCGATGCGGCGATCCGCGCGATCGAGGCAGTAGCCAACGACCACATCCAGGCGGGGCGTCGTGTCCTCGCGCTCGGCGGCGATCACACCATTGCGCTGCCTCTCCTCCGGGCCACCACCGCCGCGCACGGCCCCGTTGCCCTCGTCCACTTCGACGCGCACCTCGACACCTGGGACACCTACTTCGACGCTCCTTACACCCACGGAACCCCCTTCCGGCGCGCCTTTGAGGAGGGCCTCCTTCGACACGACACCAGCGTCCATGTCGGCACCCGTGGCCCGCTCTACACGCGCGCCGACCTCGTCGACGACGCCACCATGGGTTTTGCCGTGATCCGAGCCCGAGACTTCGATCGACTTGGCGCTGACGGCGTCGCAGCGCGAATCCGCGAGCGAGTGGGCTTCTCGCCCGTCTACATCTCCGTCGACGTCGACGTGATCGACCCTGCCTTCGCTCCCGGCACCGGCACCCCCGAGGCCGGAGGGCTCACGTCGCGGGAGCTCCTCGCGGTCCTCGATGGGCTAGCCGACCTGCCGATCGTCGGCGCCGACGTGGTGGAGGTCGCTCCGGCCTACGACCACGCCGAGATCACCGCAATCGCCGCTTCGCACGTCGCCTATCACCTGCTCTCCTTGCTCGCAGCACAGCTTGGCGCCGAGCGCTAGCGCAAGTTCGCGAGTCGGTGTGCCGACACCGCTCCTTAGCGCGAGGTGCATCCACCTTGGCGAGCATCCGCGGCCTCGGTAGGCTCGTAGTACTGCTGAGTCGACAAAGGAGTCGAACATGCCAGCGCCATCAGCAGGAGCGCACGATGTCGCGACGCTCCTGGAAGCCACGAGCGGCTACAGCGCCGCACCTCCCTCCCAGCTCCCCATCCTCAAACACTTCCTCGAGCGTCTGCTTGGCCACCTCGACGAGGAGGAGGCCTCGGTGCTCACCACTGAGCGCGTCGCCGTCGCGAGCGCAGCGCTCTTCGACGCCCTCGTGCATGCCAAGGGGGCCGACCGCTGCATCGTTGAGATCGCTGAGGCTAACGACGTGTTGCGCGCGCACTGCGACACGGCCGGAGCAATCACCGTGGAGCGTAGCCTGGTCGATCAGCCCCGGCCTCTCACGTCCATCGTCGTGGTCAGCTGGGACGTGCCCTGGCTGGTCGACACGTTCCTCGCAGCGGTGCGCGACGTCATCGACACACCGCGTATCTTCCACCCCATCCTCGAGGAGCGCGACCTCGTCGGCACGAACGACGACTTCATCGAGGGATCGCGCTTCGTCTCGTTCTTTGCAGCTACGACGCCGGAACGCCCACCGCGAGCAGCTCTCGAGCAGCTCGCACGAACGCTCGCGACCAAAGCAGCAGAGCTGCTCGCGCTCGAGCACGACCGCGACGCCATGACGGCGGATCTGCTCGCGCTCGCCCAGTCGGTCGACGGCCTGGATGGAGGCGAGGTGCCCAGTGCCTCGGCGATCGCGCACTTTCTCCCCATCCACCAGCGCATCGAGGCGAAAGGCCGCGAGGCAACCCATCGAGGGATCCCTCTCGATCCGGTCGAGCTGGCTGTCGACGAGGGCGCTTGGGTGCTCGAGCCGATCAACCTGGTGTCCCCGATCCTCGACCACGAGCCCCTGCGCGCACTCGTCGTGCACCCGCACGGGGGCCCGCGCACCACGTTCCTCGGCGTCTTTCGCCCCTCGCTCGTGAGCGGGGTCGGGATCGGGACACCCGAGATCGCGCGCCGACTCGAGCGGGTGCGCTCCCTACTCGCCTTGCTCCCGTCCAGCCACTCGTGGCGCATGCTCCGCGACTTCGTCGGCTCACTCAGCGTCGACCTGGCCCTCGGCGTCAACGATGCGACCTTCGACGAGCTCTGCCGGCTCGGACTGCTCGTCGAGGAGGTGGGGCTCCCGCGTGCCCTCGTGATCCCGCTTCAGCGAGGTGCACGACTCGTCGTCGTGGTGCCGGCCGACCGCGTCGAGTACGGCGTGGAGGAGCGCGTGGACGCGGTCCTCAACCGCCACGGCGCCCGCGCTGTGGCGGCGCTCGGCCGCAGCGTCAGCGAGCGCCGCTTGGTACTCGATTGGCTGCTCGCCGACACGCCTCGCGACGCCGAAGTGCTCATCGACGATGTCGTACTGGCGACGACACCGTTTCGGCTGCGCCTCGAGACTGCCGTGAGCGAGGGGGTGGATCCGGAGCGTGCGAGTGAACTCGTACAGCTCGCTGCAGGCTTTGCCGAGGGCATGGAGGAGTCCTACGCGATTGACACCTCCGACGTCGAGGCGGTCGAGGACGTGCGCTCCCTAGCGCGCGCGCTTGCCAGCCCGGGCAGAACCGCGGTGCGATGGATGGACGGCGGGAACGTCCGGCGGGCTCGGGTCGTCGCCGTCGGGGAGCGCCCAACGCTCTCCGACGTCGTTCCGGTCCTCGAGGGCTTCGGGGCGACGGTGCGCGAGGAGGTTCCCTACCAGGGCCGCCTCGGTGCCGAGCGCATCTGGGTGATCGAGTTCCAACTCGCGTGGCCCGCGCGCACCATCGAACACCTCAGCAGCCGCCTCGCACGCGAGCGCCTCGCGCTCGCACTCGAGGCGGTGATCGCCAAGCAGGCAGAGGCGGATGAGCTCAACGCGCTCGTCGCTGACGCGGAGCTGGAGCTTGAGGACGTCGACCTCGTCCGAGCGCTCTGTGCCTACCTGCGCTTTGGGACCCTCGGCGTCAGCGAAACGTCCGCCCGCCACGGGGTGGTGCGCAACCCGCTCGCCGCGCGCGACCTCGTCCGCATCGTGCGCACCAGGTTTGACCCGGCGGGCAACGAGCTCGATCGCGCGCGCGACGTCGAGGCGCTCTGGTCGCAGTTCGATCAGGACGTGCAGGCTGCTGCGACGCTCGAGGAGGAGAAGCTCCTGCGCGGGCTCGCCGCGATCGTCGCTGCGATGACGCGGACCAACCTCTTCCAGCCCAATCGCGAGACCATCGCCTTCAAGGTCGATCCTCGTCGCATCCCGCAGCTGCCCGAACCCCGCCCGCGCCACGAGATCTACGTCCGCTCACAGACAACCGAAGGGGTACACCTGCGTGGGGGCGCTATCGCTCGTGGCGGCATCCGCTTCTCCGACCGCACTGACGATTTCCGTACGGAGATCCTTGGCCTCATGAAGGCCCAGACGGTCAAGAACGCGGTGATCGTACCCATGGGTGCCAAGGGCGGCTTCATCGTGCGCGACCTTGCCCCCGGCGAGCGCAACCCCGCCAAGGTTGAGCGCTCCTACAAGATGTTTATCCGCGCGCTCCTGTCTCTCACTGACAACCTGGTCGAGGGGGAGGTGGTACACCCCGCGCACACCGTCGTCACCGACGGCGACGACCACTACCTCGTGGTCGCTGCAGACAAGGGCACCGCAACCTTCTCGGACCTTGCCAACGCGATCGCGCTCGAGCAAGGGTTCTGGCTCGGCGACGCCTTCGCCTCTGGAGGCTCGAGGGGCTTCGACCACAAAGCGATGGGTATCACCGCCAAGGGCGCCTGGATCTCGGTGCAGCATCACCTCGACACCCTCGGCAGGGATCCCGACGGGCTCATCACGGTCGTCGGCATCGGCGACATGTCCGGCGACGTCTTCGGTAACGGCATGCTGTGTTCCCGGGGCATTCGACTGATCGGAGCCTTCGACCACCGTCACATCTTCCTCGACCCGGATCCGGATCCCGCTCGCTCCTACGCTGCCCGAGCTAGCCTCTTCGCCCGCGGTGCCGGGACCAGCTGGGCCGACTATCCGGTCGAGGCCATCTCGGCAGGCGGTGGCGTCTGGCCACGCTCGGCCAAGCGCATCGACATCGCCGAGCCAGCCGCAAAGGTGCTCGGCATCGAGCCGGGAAGCTACGAGCCCGACGAGGTGATCCGGGCACTGCTCAGCGCACCCGTCGATCTCCTCTTCAACGGCGGCATCGGCACCTACGTACGGGCGAGCTGGGAGCGCGACGCCGACGTTGGCGACCACGCCAACGACCGGGTTCGCATCACCGGCCGCGACGTGTGCGCTCGCATCGTCGCCGAGGGCGGCAACCTCGGCCTCACCCAGGCGGGGCGGATCGAATACTGCCTCGCTGGGGGACGAGCCAACACCGACTCCATCGACAACTCTGCGGGCGTAGACACCTCGGATCACGAGGTCAACATCAAGATCGCTCTCGACGCGCTCGTGCGCGTCGGACGCCTGAGTGTTACGGCGCGCAACGAGCTGCTCGCCCAGCTCGAGGGCGAGGTCGAGACGCAGGTGCTTGCCGATAACGTCTACCAGAACTGGGTGCTCTCCCTCGAGGAGCACGAGGCCGCGCAGCGGGCCGAGGAGTATGGAGCGTTCCTGGCCCACCTCGTCAAGGAGGCAGAGCTCGACGTCGCCGTCGAGGGCCTGCCGCACCCGGAGGCGCTCAGACGCGGCGACCTAGGTCGTGCACTCACGCGCAGCGAGCTCGCGATCATCATCTCCTACGCAAAGATTCACCTCACCCAGGTCCTCGAGGACGCGGCGTTCCTCGAGCAGCCGATCACCGACGAGCTATTCCTTGGCTACTTCCCAATCGCCGTGCGGACGCTGGTCGCCGAGCACGGGGTGCGACACCCACTGCGCCGGGCGATCGTGGCAACGACGCTCGCGAACCTGCTCGTCAACCACCTCGGCATCCTCGGGGTCGCGAGGATCGCCCAACAAGGGCGCATCAGCTACCGGCGTGCAGCCGAGCTCGCCACCATCGTCCTGTTCGCCACCAAGGGCGAGGACGTCGTGCGACGTCTGCTCTGGAGCCGCGACCCGAGCTTTGCCACGAGGTTGGCAACCTACGCCGCCCTGCGCGACATGCTGGTGGACACTGCGCTCGAGCTGCGCCTCCTCGTCGGGGAGCCTGACCGCCTGCTCGACTCGGAGCTGCTCGCCCAACGCGCAAGCCTCCTCGAGTCCAAAGCGGACAACGACCTGGTCGCAGCGCCGAACCAGGACCAGCCGAGCGACCTCGATGAGCACGTCACGCGGCTCCTCGCCTGGCGAACGCACACCCTCGTCCTCGCCGCCCTCATCGCTGGAGCCGTTGACCTCGACGCCGCGGCTGTCCTCGCGCACCAGGATTGGGCGCGGTCGCTCCGCGCTAGGCTCGACGCCATCACCCCGACCACCCTCGTCGAGGCAGCCGCGCTCCAGGAGCTCCGCGACCGCGTCGCACGAGCACGCCTTGCTGACCTCGACGGACATGCTCAGGCTCCGGCACCCGAGGTACTCGCCGAGCTCGAGCAGGCGCTGCACGCGGGGGACCTGCTCTGGGCCCTGCTCGCCGCAGGCGGCCTGCACGCGGAGGCGTAGCTCAAGAGGCAGGGCCGAGGCGCTCGGGCAAGACGACGACGTCGGGGCCGGGTGCCTCGTTGGTGAAGCGATCCAGGTGTAGGAACGGCACGAGCGGGCGTCGCCGCTGCCAGTCGGCTCGCTCGAGATCGGGCACCGTCGCGAAGTGATCGACCGGGCCCACCGCCAGCCACGCCACGGGACGCAGCGGTTCGGGGATAGCGAGCAGTTCCGCTAGGAACTCCTCGCGGTAGAACGACACCCAACCCACGCCAACGCCCTCGGCAGTCGCGGCGAGCCAGAGATTCTGGATCGCCAAGCAGACGGAGTAGAGCCCTGCATCGGCGATGGCATGGCGACCCAGCACACTCGGGGAGCCCCGCTCTGGGTCGTAGGTTACGACGATGCCGACCTGGGCCTCGAGAATGCCCTCGATGCGAATCTGCCCGAAGCGGGCCCGACGCTCGTCGTCGAGGGTGGCCGCGTAGATCTCGCGCTCCTGGAGGACGTGGGCACGGAACCGTTCGCGCAGCTGACGGTCGCGCACCACGATGAAATCCCACGGCTGGCTCATCCCGACGCTAGGGGCGTGGTGGGCCGCCGCCAGGATCCGTCCGAGCACCGCGGGCTCGAGCGGGCGGTCGACGAACTCTCGCCGCACATCCCGGCGGCGTGTAACGACCTCGTAGAACGCCTGCGCTCGCTGGTCCACGGGCTCAACCCTACGCGGACCAGCCCGCCTGGCCCTCCGACGTCTAGCCTGGACCCAAAGGGGGTATGGTGCTCGGTCAAGGAGGGTTCCCTGGAGGCATGCGGGCCCTGCGCGCCTCCACAGCCGACCCGGTTCGGGCTGACGCGATCTCCCGGCAGACCCTGCGGCGGGCCTGGAGCGTCACCCGCGAGCACCGCGGATGGATCCTCGTCTACCTCATCACCCTCGCGATCTCGGCCCTGCTTGGAGCCCTCGTGCCCCTCGTGGTGCGCGATCTCATCAACGTGGCCATCCCTCGGCGCTCGCTCCAGCGGCTCGGTCTCGACGTCGGGGCCATCGCGGTGCTCACCCTCACCCAGAGCGGACTCGGGGTGGCAAGCCGCTACGTCTCCGCACTCACCGGCGAACGCATCATCTTCGATCTGCGCCGTCGGCTCGTCGCGCACCTCCAGCAGCTTTCCCTGGGCTTCTTCACCGAGGCCCAGACCGGTTCTGTCCTCTCGCGGATCTCCTCGGACGTCACCAGCTCGCAGCAGGTGGTGGGGACGGTGGGATCGGTGGTGTCGGACCTGGCAACGCTGATCTTCACGCTGACCTTCATGCTGGCGCTCTCGCCGCTGGTAACGGGTCTGTCGTTGCTGATCGTGCCCGTGTTCATCGTCGTCGATCGGTTGCTCTCCAGCCGCGTCGCTCGCGCCGCACGGGAGCAGATGCAGGCCAACGCGGAGATGAACGCCTTCACGCAGGAACGGTTCAACGTCTCTGGTGCCCTCCTCGTCGCACTCTTCGGCCGACGCGAGCGCGAGCTGGAACAGTTCGCACAGCAAGCAGGCCGCGTGCGCGACGCCGGCGTCCGCTTCGCGCTGACCGGTCGCCTCTACTTCACGATCCTCGGGCTCGCGAGCGCCATTGGCACCATCGCGGTCTACGCCCTCGGCGGTGACGAGGTCATTCGAGGAGCCCTCTCGCTCGGCTCGCTCGTTGCGCTCGGACAGTACGTGACGCGCCTCACCGCCCCGATCACCGACCTCTCCTCCGCGAGGGTCAACCTCCTCCAGGCGCTTGTGAGCTTCGATCGCATCTTCGAGGTGCTCGACTTGCCGCCAGCGGTCGTGGAGGCCGACCACCCACGCAGCCTCCCCGAGGTTCGGGGCGCGATCGCGCTCGAGGACGTGTGGTTCCGCTACCCCACCAACCAGGCCGCAGGCAGCCTCACCAAGGACGGGGCGCGGCGAGTGCCGGAGCGAGACTGGGCACTCGCGGGTGTTTCGCTCGAGATCGCACCGGGCAGCACCGTCGCGCTCGTCGGACCGTCGGGCGCCGGCAAGACCACGATCACGCTGCTCATCACCCGCCTGTGGGACCCGACGCGCGGCCGCGTCACCCTGGATGGGATCGACCTTCGCGAGCTGCGCCTTGAGGATCTGCGCGGTGCCATTGGGGTGGTGACCCAGGACCCGTTCCTGTTCCACGACACCGTCCGCGCCAACCTCCTCTACGCGCGCCCAGAGGCCACCGAGGACGAGCTCTTCGACGCCCTCGCCCGCTCCCAGCTGCTCGCCACGATCGAGGCGCTCCCGCAGGGTCTCGACACACTGGTGGGAGAGCGCGGCTACCGGCTCTCCGGAGGCGAGAAGCAACGGCTCGCCATCGCGCGCGTACTGCTGCGCAACCCCCGGATCGTCATCCTCGACGAGGCCACCTCAAGCCTCGACGCCCAGAACGAGGCGCTCATCCAGGCAGCGATCACCGACACACTGCGCGACCGAACCGCGATCGTCATCGCACACCGGCTCTCGACCGTTCTTGGTGCCGACCAGATCGCGGTCATCGAGCAAGGCCGATTGGTGGAGCAGGGAACCCACGCCGAGCTCCTCGCTCGCCAGGGCCTCTACCGCGAGCTCTTTGAACGCCAGTTCCTCAAGGAACCCGGTGAGGCTCCGGCGCGCTGAGCCCACCCGAAGCCTCGACCCAGGCATCGTCGTGCGAGGCCTCAAGGATCGCAGCGAGCTCGCTGCGCAGGAGGAAGTACTCGGTAAGGTACTTCTCGCCCTCATCGGCGAAGATGGTGACGATGGTGGCCCCCTCGCCGAGCTGCTCGCGCACCCGGCGAGCCACCACCAGGTTCGCCCCTGAGCTCGGCCCCACGAACCAGCCGCGGCGGGCAAGCTCGCGCATCGCCTTGACGGCCTCGAGACTCGTGACCGGGATGACCTGGTCGACGAGGTCACGGTGGCGCTCATAGATCGTCGGGATGAAGCCATCGGCGATGCCCTCGATACGGTGGTGGTGGACCTCCCCGCACAGGATGGTGCACGACTCCTCCGGCTCGACGGCCACCAGACGCACCTTGGGATACCGTGCCTTGAGGGCCTGACCAACGCCGATGAGAGTGCCGCCGGTGCCGACACCCATGACGAAGGCGTCCGGCTCGCTCGGCAACTCGGCCAGTATCTCGGGCCCGAGCCACTCCCGGTTCTCGGCGACGTTGTCCTCTGAATCGAACTGGCGTGTGCAGAAGTAGCCGGGCTGCTCACCAAGCTCGATCGCCGCCTCCCGCGCCTGCTTGACGTGGAAGGTGCCGACACGCAGCACCTCGGCTCCGAACGCGCGCGAGATCGCGGCACGCTCGGAGGAGAGCCCTTTGGGCATCACCACCACCATGCGGTAGCCCTTGGCGGCGGCCACCATCGCGAGCGCGTTGCCGGTGTTACCGCTCGAGGCTTCGACGATGGTCATCCCGGGTTCGAGCTCGCCCCGAGCCTCGGCTGCCTCCACCATGTAGCGCGCGATACGGGCCTTGATGGACCCCGATGGGTTGAGGAACTCGAACTTCGCGAAGATCCCCGGCTCGACCTCGACGAGGGGTGTTGAGCCGATCGCATCGAGAATGTTCGTGGGCGAGTGGCGCTGCATGGCTCCGAGTGTAGGCACGCGCGCCGCCCCTCGCCGACATCGAACCTGCCGCCGCGCTAGGGCCCGCCCACGCTCACCTGGCATCGCTGGAGCCCGACGGTCCGGTGGACTCGCAACCCAAGGCCGGGGCCCCAACCCGTCGGTGCCCCTGCACCATGGCGAGGCCACGCGTGCGGGCCACTAACGACGGCCCCGAGCAGACCATCCACGAGGGGTGCGCGGCGCAACCTCGCTACGCGAGACCCTCAGGCGGTCGGGAACACGAAGAACAGCTCCGCAGCCCGATTCTCTCCTAACCCGGCAGCGACCGCCCCAGCGCGCAGCCACGAGCGCACGTGGTCCTCGGTCGCCCGCGGATCCGGCAGCTGGCTCGCGTGACAGGCGATCGCCGCGAGCTTGCGCTCGACGGCGTCGGTCACGTCGACGTAGTGGGTGGGATCCGGGTGCGCCACGAGGCCCACTTGGGCCACGGTATGCGCCTCAAGGCCCGCCTCTGCCAGCTCGGCGAAGGCGAAGGGGTTGCGCGCGTCTGGATACACCGCGCAGAGCGCTGCCTCGCCCACCGCGAGGTGATCGGGATGCGAGGCCCCGATGCGTGCGAAGTTGCGCAGTGGCGACTGGGCGATCACCGTGTGCGGCTTGAAGCGCCGGATCATGGCTGCGAGATCGCGGCGCAAGCCCAGGGAGACCTCGACCTCGCCGTCGACGTAGCCGAGGAACTCGACCGTCTCCACGCCGACGACCTTGGCCGCGTCGCGCTGCTCGCGGCGCCGTATCGCTGGTATCTGCGAGCGGGGGATGCTGGGGTCGAACCCTCCCGCATTGCCATCGGTGACCACGCAGTAGGCAACCTCGACACCCGCTGCCGTCCAGAGCGCGGTCGTACCGGCCAGGCCGAAGTCCACGTCGTCAGGGTGTGCTGCGATCACCAGGACGGAAGGGGGGGCGACGAACGGCTCAAGCGCCACGGCTACCTCCTTTGCTCTCCACCCTAGGACGAGAGCCCGAGGAACCGACGCAGCGCCGACGAGGCGTCCTCGCTCGCGGCTGCGCTGCGCACGAGGCCCTCGGCCAGCTCCCGGAGCCACTCGTCGAGGCCGAGCGGCTCGTGTGCGATCGCTACACCGCCGGAGTGCACGATGCGCGTGGCTCGCGGCGGGGGTCCCACCTCGAGCTCGAGGGTGTGCGCGCCGAGTGTGATGCTCAGACGCTCGATGCGCCGCGGGGGTAGGCGCCGTCGCCGGACCCTCACCAGCCCTGCTCCGAGGAACTCCGGAAGCGTGGAGGCCACCACCTCAACCAGCGAGTCCACGTCCTCGGCGCTCGCCCGCAGGCGGGCTGCGACGAGGGCGATCTCATCATCATCATCCACGGTGCCGAAACCTCCTCCTGCGACGCCGACGCCCCCGCGCTGCTGACCGTGTCCTGGCCCGCTGCGCTAGCGTTGGCACATGACCGACGCTTCGCGGCTCGCCCCGGGCGAGCGAGCTCCCGACTTCTGCCTGCCCAACCAGCACGGCGAGCAGATCTGCCTCCACGATCTTCGGGGCACACCCATCATCCTCTACTTCTACCCCAAGGACATGACCCCCGGGTGTACCCTCGAGGCGACCGAGTTCAACGAGCACGTCGAGGAGTTCGGCCGCCTCGGCTGGCGCATCGTGGGGATCTCGCCGGACACGGTTGAGTCTCACGCTCGCTTCGCTGAGCGCCACGGCCTGCGCTTCGACATCCTCGCCGACCCCGAGCGCAGCGTCCTGCGGTCCTACGGGGCCTGGGGCATCAAGCACAACTATGGCAAGACCACGGAGGGCGTGCTGCGCTCCACCGTGCTCCTCGACGCCGACGGGACGGTCCTCCAAGCGCTCTACAACGTCAAGGCCACGGGCCATGTGGCGCGAGTCCTCGACCTCGTCACCAAGCTCAGCAACCAGGCCAAGGAGGCACGATGACCCAGCGTGAAGCGGTGATCGTCGAGGCGGTGCGCACCCCGATCGGTCGGGCGTTCAAGGGCTCGCTCATCGGGGTACGACCGGACGACCTCTCCGGGTTGGTCATCGCCGAGCTTCTGGCACGGATGCCCGCACTCGACCCCCAGCGCGTCGACGACGTGATCTGGGGAGCCGCCATCCAGCACGGCGAGCAGTCGATGAACCTCGGGCGCAACGTCGCCGCCTTGGGCAGCCTCCCCGACACCGTGCCCGGGACCACCGTCAACCGCATGTGCGCCTCCTCCCTCCAGGCCATCCGCATCGCGGCGCACGCCATCCTCGCCGGTGAGGGCGAGGTGTTCATCGCTGGAGGCGTGGAGTCGACGACCCGAGCCTCCACGAAGGGCTTCGACCCCGAGGACATGAACCCGCGCTTTACGGACGAATCGCGTCCGGACTTCGTGAACCACATGTACATCCCGATGGGCCTCACAGCGGAGAACGTCGCGGAGCGCTACGACGTCAGTCGCGAGGACATGGACGCCTACGCCAAGCTCTCCCAGGATCGCGCTGTCGCAGCCCAGCAGCGCGGCTTCTTCGACGCCGAGATCCTCCCGGTCACTACTCCGGAGGGCGTCCGGATCACCCGCGACGACGGACCACGTCCCAACACCACGCTCGAGGTCCTGGCGGCGCTCAAGCCGGCCTTCAAGCCGGACGGCAAGGTCACCGCAGGCAACTCCTGCCCCCTCAACGACGGCGCTGCCGGCGTGGTCGTGATGGAGCGCAGCGTCGCCGAGCGTCTGGGACTGCGCCCCCGCGCGCGCATCGTTGCCTCGGCAGTCACGGGGATCGCGCCCGAGATCATGGGCGTCGGCCCGATCTCGGCGATTCGCTCGGTCCTCGAGCGAGCCTCGCTCTCCATCGGCGACATCGACGTAGTGGAGCTCAACGAGGCCTTCGCGGCCCAAGTGCTGCCCGTCGTGCGCGAGACCGGTATCTCGATCGGGGAGCAGCTCAACCCGAACGGCGGCGCGATCGCGCTCGGGCACCCCTTCGGCATGACCGGCGCTCGTATCATGACCACCCTGCTCCACGAGCTTGACGAGCGAGAGGGCCGCTACGGCCTCGAGACCATGTGCGTCGGTGGCGGCCAAGGCATGGCGATGATCGTGGAACGCCTCCCCTAGTCGGTCCGGGTGGCACCCGCCACACCCCGGCTAGGGTTGAGGCTCCATGGAGTGGGAGCATCGAGCCGATGGGAGCTGAGGCTGCGACCACCCTCGTGCTGGTGCGCCACGGCCGCACACCCACGACGGGCAAGGAGCTGCCGGGCCGGCGTGCCGGGCTCTCCCTCGCGCCGGACGGGCACGACCAGGCGCGTCGAGCTGCGGTTGCGCTCCGCGAGCGGTTCGAGCGAGCGGTGCTCTATACCAGCCCCCTCGAGCGTGCCCGCGAGACCGCTGCACCCTTCGAGGAGGCTTTCGGCCTCCAGGCCCAGGTCGACGAGGACCTGGTGGAGGTGGACGTCGGAGCCTGGACGGGCTGGTCCCTCGGTATGGTACGCCGTCGCAAGGAGTGGGCAACGCTGCTCGCAGCCGCTTCTACCTTCCGCTTCCCCGGCGGAGAGTCCCTCGTCGAGGTCCTCGAGCGCGTCCGGCGTTTCGCGCGTCGGACAGCCCAACGCCACCCCGGCCAGGTTGTCATCGCCACCTCGCACGCGGACCCGATCCGGCTGCTCGCCGCCGACGCACTCGGGATCCACGTCGACGGCGTGCATCGGCTCTGGGTCGAGACCGCCTCGGCGACGTCGTTCGTGGTCACGAACGACGCCATCAACCTCATGACTCTCAACGAGCGGCTCGGGTCGAGGTGGCGCCGGTGACCCAGTGGCGCTTCGACCCAGCCGAGTCGGTCACGGTCGGGACCGTCGGTCGCCCTGGGCAGCGGGTGTTCCTCCTTCAGGCTCGCTCCGAGGGCCAGCTGCTCACGGTCAAGGTCGAGAAGGCTCAGGTTGCCGCATTGACGCGAGCGATCGCCCAGGCGCTGGAGGACCTTCGCCGACCCCACGAGCTCCCGGCAGCTCCCGAGCTGGTCGCGCCGCTTGACCCCGCGTTCGTCGTCGAGGAGCTCCAGTTGCTCGTGGACGTGGAGGACGCCGAGCTCGCCATCGTCGCCAGAGGTATGGACGAGACAGAGCTCGAGCACGAGGCGACCATCGTCATGAGCGTGGAGCAGGCTGCTCGGCTCGCGATCCATGCGGCCGAGGTGATCGAGCAGGGCCGACCTCGCTGTCCCCTGTGCGGCTACCCGATCGAACCGGAAGGACACGCGTGCCCCCGGACGAACGGGCACACGGCCCCCAGCCTCTAGCGACGCGGGGCCAGCTCGAGACCGAATCGATCACCCTCATCGGGCGCATCGCCTCGTCGTCGAACGGTGCGCACCTGGTGGAGCTCGCCCCCTCGGGTCGGTCGGCCATCTACAAGCCCGACGTCCTCGAGCAGCCGCTCTGGGACTTCCCGCCTGGCCTGTGGCGTCGTGAACTGGCCTTCGCCGAGCTCGCCCAGGCCCTGGGGACGACGTTGGTGCCGCCGGTGGTCTACAGGGCTGATCTGCCGCTCGGCCCGGGGTCCCTCCAGGCCTTCGTCGATGCGCGCTTCGAGCTCACCTACTTCGACCTCCTCGAGCTGCCCCGCTTCCATGAGAAGCTCGTCGTCCTCGCCGCACTCGACGTCGTGGCCAACAACGCCGATCGTAAGGGCAGCCACGTGCTCTTGGACAAGGCCGAGCAGCTCTGGGCGATCGACAACGCCCTCACGTTCCACCCTGAACCCAAACTCCGCACGGTGATCTGGGATTTCGAGGGCCACGAGCTACCCCCTGACCTGCTCGAGCGACTCAAGGCACTCGTGGACGCTGTCCCCGAGGCTCTTGAGTACCTGCTCGTACCCGAGGAGCTCGTCGCGCTGCGCCGACGAGCGCGCCGCCTTGTGCGCGAGGGGGTACTCCCGCCCCTGCCGGCCTCGGGGCGCCCATACCCGTGGCCTCCCCTCTAACGACAGGCCTGCCGCCTACCCGCCGGACGAACCGCGCTCAAGGCGCCGACGGGCGCGCCCCCGCACTGAGGCTAAGCCTCCGTCGACGCGCAGCACGCTGCCGGTGATCCAACCCGCTCGCTCCTCGTCGAGGAGAAAGGCCACGGCGTTGGCGACGTCATCGCCCCGGCCCGTACGTCCCAGCACGTGGAGCTCCACGGACGCAGCCACAGCGTCCGGGCGCTCAAAAATCGACCTTGTCATCGTCGCGTCCACGAGGCCGGGAGCGACGACGTTGACCCTGATCTTGCGCACTGCCAGGGTGGCCGCAGCCGCGCGCGCGAGCCCCTCGATTCCCGCCTTGGCCGCCGCGACGACCTCGTGGTTCGCAAGTCCCACCGTGGCCGCTGCAGAGCTCACCAGCACCACCGAGCCGCCGTCGTCGCGCAGCGCCCGCTCCGCGAAGCGCACCACAACGTAGGCTGAGGTGAGGTTGACGCGCAGGTGCTCCTCGAAGACAGCGGCATCCACACGCGAGGGTGGTGCCAGCACGAAGGACCCGACGAGGTGGGCGATCCCGTGCACCGCACCGAGCGCCTTCGCGGCCCGCTCAAGCGCAGCCTCGAACGCAGCCGGATCGCGGGCGTCTGCGATCTCGATAGCGCGCGGCGTGACGTTGGCCTCCCGAGCCGCCTCGCCACCTCGGTCGCGATCGCGAACCACGAGCGCAACCGAGGCACCCGCAAGGCGCCGGAGCAGCGCTTGCCCTGCCGCACCGGTGGCGCCAGTGACGATGAGTGACCGTCCCTCGAAGCTCATGCCACTGTGCAACCATCGGCTCGCCGAGAGCCTTCCCAGCCACGCGATCAGGTGGTGGCGACGCGCTGCTCGATGACGACGTCTCCTCGGCGGATCTCGCCGAGATGGTAGAGCTCAGGATCGGCTCCCTCGAGCAGCTCCGAGGCCCAGAACGTCGTCGGCCCATCCGCTTGCACCTGCTCGAACCGAAGGTGCGAGCGGCCCACCTGCAGCAGCCACCCCACCACCGGACCCGGACCCAGCGCGCCGGCACTCAGGGCGAGAACGCCATCGACGATGCGCGCGTCGGCGGCGTGCACGTGCCCCGACAGGTAGGCGACGACCCTCGGGGAGTGCACGAGCAGCTCGCGCAGGCGCGCCATCTCCTGCCCTACGTAGCCCTCGGCGCCGAAGCGGGCAAGGATGCCTCGATCGCGTACGGGCTCGAGGGGATAGTGCCCAACGACCACCACCGGCGTCGTCGCCGAGGCAAGCTCACGCTCAAGCTCGCCCAGTGCGCCGTCGGTGTCGCCCTCGCGCAGGGCCACACCCAGGATGGTCACGTCGCCGCGGCGCAGCGCCACCACCGGTCCTTGACCAAAGACACGAGCGAAGTTCGTGGACTGCCAGGCCACGGCCTCGTAATGCTCGAACACCGGGTAGCGCTCGCCACGCTCGCGGTTGGCCCCAAGATCGTGGTTACCGGGAACGACGAGCGTCGCAGTCCCGAGACGCTCAAGCAGTGCCCGCACTCCCTCCAGTTCCCTGCGGTCCCAGGTGCCATAGCTGGTGAGGTCCCCACTCACGACGAGCACGTCGAAGGGGTGGGCCCGCAGCGAACCGAGTGCGCGCCCGAGGCGCTCGGTGATCCCAGGGCTTCGGCGCTCCGGAGGGCGCTCGTAGTGCAGATCGGAGACGTGCAGGATCGTCGTCACCAAGCCTCCTCGAGAGCCAGTTGAGGTCACATGCGAGCAAGGCACGGCGGCCCGCTCGAACTCAACCGTAGCGCCCCCACCTGAGCAGCTCCTTGCCACTGGGCAAACCCTTGGCAACAACACTCGAGGTCATCGGTAGGATGAGGCCGTGGAGCCCCCCGCACGACCCTCGCCACTCTTCGACCCAGCCCTCTGGGAGGAGGCAGCGGGGTTCGACTTCGCCGACATCACCTACCACCGCGCTCGCGAAGGCGGGTTCGTGCGCATCGCTTTCAACCGCCCCGAGGTGCGCAACGCCTTTCGACCTCAGACCGTCGACGAGCTCTTGCAGGCACTCGACGACGCACGGCTGCGACCCGACGTTGGCTGCGTGCTGCTCACCGGCAACGGCCCCTCTCCTCGCGACGGCGGCTGGGCCTTCTGCTCCGGCGGCGACCAGCGAGTACGCGGGCGTGAGGGCTACGAGTACACCGAGGGGCTAGGCCACGGCCGACTCCACATCCTCGAGGTCCAGCGCCTCATCCGGACCATGCCCAAGGTGGTCATCGCCGTGGTCCCGGGGTGGGCTGTCGGCGGCGGTCACTCGCTGCACGTTGTCTGCGACCTCACGATCGCGAGCCGCCAGCACGCCCGCTTCCTCCAGACCGACACGCGAGTCGCCTCGATCGACGGTGGCTACGGCTCGGCGTACCTCGCCCGCCTCGTCGGTCAGAAGCGAGCCCGAGAGATCTTCTTCCTCGGCTTCGAATACTCAGCCGAGGAGGCCTACCAGATGGGCATGGTGAACGCCGTCGTCGATCATGACGAGCTCGAGGTCGTCGCCGTCGAGTGGGCGCGCCGCGTGCTCGAGCGGAGTCCCACCGCGCAGCGTCTCGCCAAGTTCGCGCTCAACCTCGTCGACGACGGACTCGTCGGTCAGCAGGTGTTTGCCGGTGAAGCCACCCGCTTGCTCTACGGCACCAGCGAAGCGCGTGAGGGTCGCGACGCGTTCCTGGAGCATCGCGAGCCCGATTGGAGCGAGGTGCCGTGGCTCGCGTGATCCACGCTCACCAACCCCGGTGATTCGAGGGGGGACGGACTGGACTCATTCTCGGTTTCGGCCCTCCTCGCCTCTACCATTACGTGCGCACTAGTGTACGTGCGGTGCATAGTCATGCATCTGAGTGATTGAGACCGCGGTTGTCCGAACCTTTGGCAGCTATGCTGAAGGCGATACCCTAACGGGTTGCGCAGCCGGCGGGATGCGCACAGCTGGAGCACGATCATCGAGGATCACAGGGAGAGGCTCGACATGGTTCAGGCGGATCGCGAACGCCCGCGACACCTCCACCGCGTGCGCTCCCCACAACCTCTCATCAAGAAGCGTCTACCGACAGGTCGCGGCGCGACCGAGCAACCGAACGCGACTAGCGACGGCGATGCCGAGCTGACCCTCAAGTTCTGGATCTTCATCGTCCTGACCGGCATCGGGGCTGGGCTCTTCGGGGACCTGATGATGGTCATCCTCTTTAACGTCCAGCACATCACCTACCATTACCACATCGGATCCTTTCAGGCAGCCGTAGGCCGTGCAGCGCCGATCTACCGGCTCGAGATGCTCACGCTGGCGGGTGCGATCGGCGGACCAGCTTGGTTCATCCTCTCGAAGTTCACGAAGGGCGAACACTCCGAGGTCGACGACATCGTCTGGAAGGGCGAGGGCGATCTGCACATCCGCAAGAGCCTTGGCACCTCCGTCATCCAGGAAGTTGTTATCGGTATGGGGGCCTCGCTCGGTCGCGAGGCAGCCCCGAAGCTTCTCGGCGCGGTCTCGGGCAGCTACCTCGCACGCTGGGGCAAGCTGACCCCTGCGCAAAAGCGCCTACTCATCGCGTGCGGTGCTGGGGCTGGCCTTGCGGCCGTCTACAACGTGCCCCTCGGGGGCGCACTGTTCACCGCTGAGATCATGATGGGCGAGATCACGCTCCCGGTAGTGCTCCCCGCCATCCTGGCCAGCGTCGTCGCCACCTACACGGCCTACCTCTACTTGCCAGATCGCGCGACCTACGTGGGTGTGGCCAACTACCACTTCCACCTGGCCCAGGTGATCTTCGCGATCGTCGCGGGGCCGCTCATCGGCTTGTTCTCGGTGGCCTTCGTGCGCCTCATGGGCATGGTTACCCACCACCGCTTCACCGGCCGCTGGGTGCTCATCGGGCCGCTGATCTCCTTCTCGATCCTCGGCTTCATCGGCATGCGCTACTACCAGCTCTTCGGCAATGGCAAGGACATGGCCCACTCGGTCTTCCTCAACCAGCTTGGCAGCCTGAGCCTGCTCGCGGCCCTCTTCCTCCTCAAGCCCATCGTGACCGCGCTGGCGCTCGGCACCGGTGCTTCCGGGGGTCTCTTCACCCCGACCCTCTCGACCGGCGCCGTGCTCGGAGGCTTCCTTGGAGGGCTGTGGAACCACGTCATGCCAGGAGCCGCGATCGGCTCCTACGCCATGATCGGGGCCGCCGCGATGATGGGTGCTGGCATGCAGGCGCCGCTCGCGGGGATGGTGCTGGTACTCGAGCTCACGCACTCGGGCCTCGACCTGATCATCCCGCTCATGGTGGCCACAGTGCTCGCAACCACCGTAGCACGGAGCGTGGACGGCTACTCGATCTACTCCGCCCGACTCGCCGGAGGCGGCGAGTAGGCCGGCCGTCCAGCTGCGTGTTAGGCGCGCTGGGGACCTTGTGCCTGCGCTTCGCGGGCGGCCGCCGCTGCGATGTCGATGGTGCGGTCAATGTCGGCAGCACTGTGCGCCAGCGACGGGAAGAGGATCTCGTAGGGACCTGGTGCGAGCGCCACGCCGCGACGGAGCATCGCGTGGAAGAACGGTGGATACCACCCCGAAGCCACCGCACGGCGTGCATCTGCGTAGGTGCGAACCGGCTCCTCGCTGAAGAACAGCCCGAGGAGGGTGGCACGGTGCGGTACCTGGACCGGTAGGCCAGCCTCCGCGATCACCGAGGCCAGGCCCTCAGCGAGCTGGGTGGCACGCCCCTCGAGCTGGCGGTAGGACCCCTCGTCGAGCGCTTCGAGTGCCGCGACGCCGGCGGCGGTTGCGATCGGGCTGCCCGAGAGCGTGCCCGCCTGGTAGACGGCGCCGACAGGGGCGAGGTGCTCCATGATCGCCGCTGGACCACCGACCGCTCCGATAGGCAGTCCCCCACCGATGACCTTGCCAAAGCACCAGAGGTCCGGCTGGACTCCGAGCAAGCTACTCGCGCCGCCGAGGCCGACTCGAAAGCCAGTGATCACCTCGTCGAAGATGAGCAGAGCTCCCACACGCCGGGTCTCAGCACGCAGACCCTCGAGGAAGCCAGGATCGGGCTCCACGAGACCCATGTTGGCTGCGATCGGCTCGACGATCACTGCCGCGACGTCCTCGTCGAGCCGTGGCACCTCCTGGTAAGGGACCACCCTCGTGTCAGCGACCGCACGCTCGGGGATGCCAACCGACCCAGGTAACGACAGCGAGGCAACCCCGGAACCGGCGGCGGCCAGGAGGGCGTCGGCGTGCCCATGGTAGCAGCCGTCGAACTTGACGATCGTCGACCGGCTCGTGGCGCCGCGGGCGAGTCGGATCGCCGTCATCGTGGCCTCGGTGCCGGAGTTCGTGAGGCGCACGCGCTCGACGCCTGGCACCCGCTCGACGATGAGCTCGGCTAGGCGAACCTCCCCTGGCGTGGGGGCGCCGAAGGTGGTCCCGAGTCGGGCCTGTGCCGCGAGCGCGCTGGCGATGCGCTCATCGGCGTGGCCCAGGATTACGGCCCCGTAGGACTGGACATAGTCCAGATAGCGTCGACCCTCGACGTCGATCACCCAGGCACCCTCGCCCCGTTCCACGACGTACGGGGCACCACCCACCGAGGCGAAGGAGCGCACGGGCGAGTTGACACCACCAACGAGGACCCGTTGGGCTCGCTCGAACGCCTCCCCGTTCGAGGCGAAGTGCAAGTTCGTCATCGCAGCCACGGCGCAGCCTCCTTCGCGAAGTAGGTAAGAATCCCATCGGCACCGGCACGACGGATCGCGACGAGCGACTCAAGCACGATGCGCGCGCGATCCACCCAGCCGCGCTCGGCCGCGGCGCAGATCATCGAGTACTCCCCCGAGACCTGGTAGGCCAGGACTGGCACGCTTGAGTGTGCCGCAACGTCGGCAAGCACGTCGAGGTAGAGGCTCGCCGGCTTCACCATCACCATGTCGGCTCCCTCGGCGATGTCGAGCGTCACTTCGCGCAAGGCCTCGCGACGGTTGCGCGGGTCCTGCTGGTAGGTCGCCCTGTCGCCGCCGCCTCGGATGGTCACCTCGACGGCGTCACGGAAAGGTCCATAGAGCGCCGAGGCGTACTTCGCGCTGTAGGCGAGGATGCCGACGTCTACCGCCCCGCTCGCATCCAGGGCCTCCCGGATCGCCGCGACCTGGTGGTCCATCATCCCCGAGGGCCCCACGAAGTGGACGCCGGCCTCAGCAAGTGCCACTGCCAGGGCCTGGTAGCGCACCAGCGTGGCGTCGTTGTCAACGCGGCCGCGCTCGTCGAGCACACCGCAGTGGCCGTGCGTGGTGTACTCGTCGAGGCACAGATCCGCCACCACCGTCAGATCGTCCCCGAAGCGCTCGACGAGGGCCCGAATGGCTCGCTCCAGCACGAAGTCGGCACGACAGGCCAGCGACCCGTCCTCGTCGCGCTCGTCGGTGACGCCGAAGAGGATCACCGTGCGAACCCCTACAGCCAGCAGCTCCTCAGCCTCGACGAGCAGCGAGTCCACGGTGTGCTGGTAGACACCCGGCATCGAGGCAATGGGCACCGGCTCATCGCCGCGCTCCTTGACGAACAGGGGAGCCACGAGGTGCGCTGGGGTAAGAGACGTCTCGGCGACGAGATCGCGCACCGCAGCGCTCGCGCGCAGCCGGCGAGGGCGAGGGAAGGACACCATGGCTACGAGCCTAGAGCCGATGCTCTCCGACGCCGAGGTCGCCGTTGAGCACCGCTGCCCGTATGGCCTCGAGCAGACCCGTCGCGTCGAAGCGCCGCGCAACGACGTCGATCGGCCAGCCGCGGCGCCGGAGTGTTGCCTCGGTCACCGGACCGATCGCGGCACAGTGACGCGGCACGACGTCGGGGAACTGGGTGGCGAACCCCTCCACGGTCGAGGGCGCCGTGAAGACCACGAGGTCTACCAGGCTGGCAAGCTCCGGGTCGATGGTTCGCGCTGCCACCCGGGTCTCGTAGGCCTCCACGACGTCGACACGCCAGCCCTTCGCACGCAGCGCCTCCGGCACCACGTCTCGGGCCACCCGGGCCCGAGCGAGCAGCACCCGACCAGTCCCCTTGGGAAAGCTCGCCGCGAGTCCCTCGCCCACCCAGGCCTCGGGCACGAGATCGACCCCGAGCAGGTGTGCCCGCAGCGCCTCCGCCGTCGCCGGTCCGATGGCGGCGAGCTTGGTGTGCGCCAGGCGGCGAAGGTCGCCGATCCGAGCCAGCACGCGCCCGACCGCATTCTTCGAGGTCACGACGAGCCAGTCGTAGGTCTCCACTTGCCGGAGCGCAGCCTCGAGGGCCGCCCCCCGGTCCGAGGGATCGGCAAGCTCGATGGCGGGGTGCCACAGCACCCGCGCGCCGAGCTCGACCAGCCCCTCCACCAGGGTGTCCTCCTCGGCCTGCGGTCGAGTCACGAGCACCCGAAGACCTGCGAGCGGCGTCCTCGAGCGCCAGGCGCGCTCCGGCGTTGCCACCGGACCGATGATGATGGTTGCCGGCGAGCGCACCGGCAGCTCGGCCAGCTCGTCGAGACGCGCGAAGTGGACCGACTCGTTCACCCAGGAAGCCGCGGTGACTACCGCTACCGGCGTACTCGGTGCGGCCCCAGCGCGAAGCAGACCCTCGGCGATCGCCCCGCGCGACGCAGCACCCATAAGCACCACGATGGTGAGCTTGCTCGCGACCAGCGCCGCCCAGTCGTAGTCGAGCGGGGCATCGGCGTGACGACGACCAGTAATCACGAGGAACCCATCCGCCAGACCACGGTGCGTCACGGGCACGCCGGCCAGCGCGCCAGCTGCAGTCGGACTTGGCACCCCGGGTACGACCTCCACCGGCACACCCGCACCGAGCAACGCCTCGAGCTCTTCCCCACCCCGGCCGAAGAGGAACGGATCGCCACCCTTGAGTCGCACCACCAGCTCGTGCTTTGCAGCGAGGTCGACGAGGAGCTGGTTGATCGCGGGCTGCGAGAACGGCTGACCTGGTCGCTTGCCGACGTCCAGGACTCGAGCCCCTGCGGAGGCGAGCGCGAGCACCCTGCGATCGACGAGGGCATCGGCAACCACAACGTCGGCCCGCCGCACCAGCCGCTCGGCACGCACCGTGAGCAGCTCGGGATCCCCAGGGCCAGCGCCTACGAGCGCGACGCGCCCCATCAGCGCCCCTCCTCGTGTGCGAGGAGCTCGCGAGCTCCCAAAGCCTCGAGGGCTGCGGCGACCTCACGTCCGAGTGCCTCGGGCTCGCCTCCGCGCCGACACGCCTCCAGCTGGCGCGAACCGTCCGGTGCGACCGCAACGGCCCGGACCTCAAGGGCACCGTCGACGTGGCGAGCCCGCACGCCGAGGGGGATCGCACACCCCGCTCCAAAGGCAGCGAGAACCGCCCGCTCCGCGGTCACCTCCGCCCGTGTGCCTTCGTGGTCGAGGGCTCGCACCCGCTCGGCCACCGCCAGGTCGCTCCGGCACTCCACGGCGATCGCCCCCTGGCCAGCCTGCGGACACAGCACCTCCTCGGGAATTGGCCACCAGCGCGGCTCGGCGATACCGAGACGCTCGAGCGCCGCCACCGCCATGACCACCGCATCGAGCTCCCCTACGCGGGCGAGCCGGGTGCGCACATTGCCGCGGATCGAAACCACGTCGAGATCCGGACGCAGCACGCGCAGCTGCGCCTGGCGTCGCGGTGCCGACGTGCCGACGCGCGCGCCTCGCGCTAGCGCACGAAGGTCCGCCCCGACAAGCGCATCCCGAACATCGGCCCGCTCGAGCACCGCCGCCAACTCGAGCAGGCTCTGCCCCGAGGGTAGGTCCTTGGCCGAGTGGACCGCAACGTCCGCTTCGCCGCGCAGCACCGCCGCCTGTACTTCCTTGACGAAGACGCCCTGGCCCCCTATGGCTGCGAGCGAACTCGACTGGTCGCGATCACCCGTCGTGTGCACGACCACAAGTTCGTAATCGCCGAGCAGCTCGCCGACCCGCTGGGCCTGCCAACGCGCCAGCTCACTGCCGCGCGTCGCGATGCGAACCCGCATCAGAGCTCGAAGAGCGTCCGCAGGCTCGCGAGCAGCACACCCAGGTCGTCCGCGGCGGCGTGCTCCCGCAACACGGAGGCCGGCGTGTGCAACAGCTTGCTGACCAGCCGGCGGCTCAGCTCCTCGAGCGCCGCCCGCGCAAGCTCATCGTCGCCGACGCGGCGCAAGCCGCGCTCGAGCTCTGCCTGGCGAATCGACTCGGCGCGTTGATAGAGCCGGGCAAGGGTGGGGTTCAGCTCCCCGGCGCGCAGCAGCACTACGTCCTCACCGAGTGCACGCTCGATGATGAGCTCAGCATCCGTCAGCGCCTCTCGGCGCTTGGAGAGCTGCGACACCACCTGCGCGTTCACCTCGTCAAGGTCGACGATGCGCACGCCCTGGAGCGACGCGAGCGCCGGATCGGCGCCCCGCGGGCGGCACAGGTCGACGATGCGGACGGAGCGCTGCGGTGGCAGCATGGACGGCTCGAGCAGGGCGCGGTCGGTGGTCGTCGCGAGCACGACCGCATCAACCTCCTCGAGCACACGGGGCAGCTCTGTGAGGTGGCGAACACGCCAACCTTCGGGGGGGTTGGCGAGGATATCCTGGCGACGAGTCAGCACCGTTACCTTGGCACCGCGCTCGCTCAGCACTCTGGCGACCTCGGAACCGAGTGCACCAGTACCGACGACGCCCACAGCGGCACCCACCTCACCAGCGAGGGCGAGCTCGCTTGCCACCGTCACGACGGAGGCGGAGCCGTGCCCGAGCTGGGTCGAGCTACGCACGTCCTTGGCCACCTCGAGTGCTCGATCGAAGACGTGGGTCAACTCACCGCGAGCGAGTCGCAGCCGCCGGGCGCGGGCGATGGCATCCTTGACCTGGGCGACGATCTCGGATTCGCCGACGATCGCCGACTCCATGCCCGCTGCCACGCGGTAGAGATGGCGGAGTGCACCGGTACCGAAGTGCACGGTGGCGAGCTCCTCGACGACGGAGCGCGGCACTCCCAAACCCTCTGCAAGCACCTTCACGCTCTGCTCCACCGCAGCGTGGAATTGGGTCACAGCAAGGTAAAGCTCGGTGCGAGCACACGTCGACAGCACGACAGCCTCGACGAACGCGCCTCGACCCACCAAGTCGGCCAGGCGGGACTCCAAGCGCCCGATACGGGATCGATCCAGCGCGCACGCCTCGAACCGAGGACCGACCTCTCGTTCGGCGATGCTCACGACGACGAGCGACACGCTACTTCACTCTCCTCGGCATGCTGGGAGCGCAACCCACTCCCCAAGCTCCAGCCTACCTGCCCACCGCCCATCGACCAGGGCGGTTGTCCGTACTGCCCAGCTGGTGCTCAGGCAACGCACGGTGCTTGGTCTGCTTCAGCGCTCACGACGACAAGCACCCCGCGGCAGCGTGCCTCCCCACGGACTTGCCGGCAAGCACCTTGCTCATCTCAGGATGATGCTCCGCAACCACGCGCCGTCGCGCACCGCGTCCACGAGATGTCTCTTTCAGCGAGACCCAGCCGACAGTCACGCCGGGGTAACTACCTCGGCGTGCACAACCACTCGAAAGCCGGCGCGAGCGTGACAGCGCTCGCGGCCTCACGAACAGCGACTAGGCCAGCGTGTCGCGAACCTTCTTCACTGCAAACGCAGCGAGGCCACCAAGGACGAGGAGGATGAGCAACTTCTTCATAGCGCTCATGCTACCAGACGCTCCGCGCGACGCATAGCCTCGCCGCTCCCGGCGCCTGCCCGGTACCCCCAAGGGATTCCTCAGCCGGTCAGCAGGTCGCGAGCACCGATGTCCGCGGATGGATGTCGGAGCTTCGACATGGCGCGCGCCTCGATCTGACGGATGCGCTCTCGGGTGAGGTGCAGGTGCTCGCCGACCTCCTCAAGGGTTCGAGGCTCCCCACGATCGAGCCCGTAGCGCAACCGTAGGATCTCGCGCTCTCGGCTGTCCAGGGGAGCGAGCAGGCGCGCGATCTCCGAGGGCAGGAGGTGTTCCGCCGCCACGTCGAAGGGCGTCGAGGACTGCCGATCCTCGACCACGTCGCCAAGCTCGGCGTCCCCGTCGTCACGGAGCGGCTCCGACAACGACACTGGCTCTGCCCGGAAGCGCAACGCCTCCACCAGCTTGTCGTAAGGCAGGTCAACCTCTTCGGCGAGCTCCTGAACCGTCGGAGCGCGTCCGAGCTTGAGCTCGAGCTGGATTTGGGCGCGCTGGACGCGGGCGAGGGAGTCGCCAGCATGCACAGGCAGTCGAATGGTACGGCCGGTGTTCGCGATCCCTCGCGTGATCGCCTGGCGGATCCACCAGGTCGCGTAAGTCGAGAACTTGAAACCCTTGCGCCAGTCGAACTTCTCGACCGCGTGGATGAGGCCCATGTTGCCCTCTTGGATGAGATCCAGGAGGGGAAGTCCGGAAGCCTGGTACCGCTTGGCGATCGAAACCACAAGGCGCAAGTTAGCTTGGATGAACAGGCGCTTGGCTTCCTCGCCCTTGCGCACCCTCTCCTCGAGCTCGCGTCGGCGTTGGGGGTCGGGCTCACCCTCCTCGAGGGCTCGGCGGGCCTGACGAGCCTCGTCCATGAGGCGACCCAGCGTCGCTTCATCCTCCTTCGACAGCAGCTCGTGGGTACCGATGTCGCCGAGGTACAGGCGAACGAGGTCTTCGTCCTCGCGTTCCTGACGTTCCTTGCTCACGAGTCCGCCACCTCAGAGCGACGCTTGTCGATCCAGTGAGCTGGCCGGCTCACGCATCGAGTCACGCAGGACAGCACGCTTCCCATGCTACCGAAGCGCCCCGTCGTCACGAACGTCTGCGGCCGCTTCGAGGAGGCCACGCCACTCCTGGAGCCGAGCTGTGAGGTCGCGGGCCCACGCTGCGAGGTTGCGCTGGCCCGGTAGGTCCGCCGTCGCCAGCCCCGCAGTCACGGCAGCGAGCACGTCGAAGCCCAGCAACACTCGAGCTCGCCACACAGCTGGGTCCCACGGCTCCTCGCTCTGCTCGAGGTGGGCGAGCATCGCATCGAAGGCTTCGGTTCCAGGCAGCTGCGCATTGCGCAGCAGATCGGGGTGTGGGCGTACATCGAGGCGAGCCAGATCCATCGCCGCCTCCCCCAGTACGCGGGAACACTCAAAGCCCACCACTACCGCACGATCGGGTGCACGCGGATCAGCACAAGCTCGAGCGAGCGCCATCAGGAGGCCAGACAGCCGGGCCACGACCTCGGGCATCTCGGCGAGCGACACCCACCACTCGCCCCCACCGAGCCAGAGCGGGCGTCGTTCCTCGGCTGCGCTCACCGGTGCCACCGATTGACGATCGGCATGCGGCGATCCTTGCCGAAGGCTCGCTCCGAGAGGCGGGGGCCCACTGGGCTCTGGCGACGCTTGTACTCGGCCCCGTCGACCATCGCCTCGATGCGTCGCAGCAGCTCCGGATCCGCGCCCGGCACCGAGCACTCCTCGGCTGAGCGATCCTCGTCGATGAGCTGCACCAACACTACGTCCAACAGGTCGTAGGGGGGCAGGGAATCGGTATCCAGCTGGTCGGGACGCAGCTCCGCCGAGGGGGGCTTCTCGAGAATGGCGGCCGGAATGCGGTCAGTCCCCCACTGCTCGTTGACCCAACGGGCTAGGGCGTAGACCTGGTGCTTGTAGAGATCCTTGATGACGGCGAACCCTCCGGCCATGTCCCCATACAAGGTCGCGTAGCCGACAGCGAGCTCGGACTTGTTCCCTGTCGTGAGCACAAGCTTGCCCGTCGCGTTCGAGTAGGCCATCATCACCATCCCGCGCAGCCGACTCTGGAGGTTCTCCTCCACCACGCCAGCGCGAGCCACCTCGCCTGCCAGCATGCCGAGCACCGCGGCGTGCGCGGGTTCGATCGGTACCTCGTGCAGGACAACGCCAAGGTTCGCCGCGAGCTTGCGGGCGTCCGTGAGCGAGCCCGCCGACGAGTAGCGCGACGGCAGCGCGACGAGCTCGACGCGCCGAGGCCCGAGGGCGTCCACAGCGATGGTGGCGACGAGCGCCGAGTCGATACCGCCTGACACCGCGACGAGCGCTCCCGGGGCACCGTTCTTCTCGACGTAGTCGCGGGTTGCCAGCACCAACGCCGCATGAATCTCGTCTGGCGAGAAGCCACTCGGCGGCGGGGGTGCCAGCTCAACCTCGACCGGCTCCTCACGAGCTGCAGCGAGTTCGAGCCGGGCAACCGGAGCCACTTGGAGGCTCGCGCCGCGCCCCCGTGGGTCGATGAGCCGCTGACGATAGCGATCGTCGCGGAAGGCCAACGCGCAGCGCAGGGTCGTCTCCACGAAGCGCGGGGCTCGCGCCACGACCTTCCCGGTTGCGTCCACAACGAAGGATCCGCCGTCGAAGACCAGCTCGTCCTGCCCGCCAACGGCGTTGACGTAGAGAATCGGCACGTGCGCGTCGCTGGCACGAACGGCGAGCAGCTGCTCGCGCACTGCAGCACGACCTGCCTCGAATGGCGACGCGTTGACCACGACGACGACCTCGGCACCGGCGTCCGCGGCCTGCGCGATCGCGCCTTCCGGCGACCAGGCATCCTCGCAGATCGCGACCGCGAGCCGCACACCCTGCACCTCGCAGATGGGGGGTACCTCCCGTCCCGGCCGGAAGTAGCGCGCCTCGTCGAAGACCGTATAGTTCGGCAGGAGCTGCTTGTGGTAGACCGCTAGCACGCGACGATCACCCAGCACCGCAACCGCGTTGGCCAGGTCCGTGTCGCGGTCCACGAACCCCACAACCGCGACGACCCTGTCGCAGGCGCGCGCGATCTCGTCGAGCACACGACGCTGCTCCCGTACGAACGCCGGCTTGAGCAGGAGGTCCTCAGGAGGATAGCCCGTGACCGCGAGCTCGGGGAACGCCACCACATGCGCGCGATCCCTGCGCGCATCCTCGATCGCAGCGAGGATGTGATCCCGATTCTGCGCGAGCGCTCCCACCGTAAGATCCAGCTGCGCGGCGTGGAAGACCAGGGAGCGCACGGCTCTACCCTAGCGACAGCCCTCGTGCGGCTCCTCCGAACTACGGCCGTCCCGCGTACGCTCCTCCCCCTGCTACTGGGCAGTTTCGAAGCCCGCGCGCCTCGGGGTCGAGGCGCCAACCGAAGCCCGCGCTTTGCATGCAGCTCCCTCAGAGTGGTAACCACCCTTGCCAGCATCGTCACGGTACACGTCCAGAGACGTGGTGTACGGGTCCCGCGGCGCAGGTCCCGCGGCGCGGCCGAGGGGTGACGGTCTGGGGGCTGAGCTCCGAGGCCGCGGAGTCGGGGCCTGGGTGGCCGAGGTGGGGATCCACCACGGAGGACGGCCACTGCGTGATCCTTTCGAAAAGGCCACAAACCGATCGAA
>Ga0209012_1000528_pt1 | contig 53459 bp, 50 predicted proteins | sample RS3BMetagenome_FD_184735 | JGI IMG/M metagenome (GOLD analysis project Ga0209012, IMG submission 184735) | Ferric oxide microbial mat and aquatic microbial communities from Rainbow Spring, Yellowstone National Park, USA - RS3B (SPAdes) (version 3) ... | reverse complement strand
TCGCACGATACCCGGAGAGTTGGGCCGGGTCAGCCTGTGGAGCCGAAGGCGCTGGTCGTCGTCCTCAGACGACGGTGAAACCGGCGGCGTAGAAGCAGGAAGATTTGTCCATACAAATCACAACGGTGCGGCATATAGCGCAATTGCCATCGTGCTCAGCGGCTTCACCACCTATGCGTTCGCTCAGCGGCTCGCTGCCGCTTCGGAGGTGGAGGCGTTTCGGAGGCAAATGCCTTCGTGGTTAGGGTCTCTTCCGGTAAGCTCGCCCACCTTCCTCATAGCGCTGCGTGCGATTCCCTGGGTCGGCGGTACGCTGGCGAATAACGCCGGCGCGCTCTATGCGATACCATTTTGGCGGCATTTCTGGACGCGGATCGTGGTGGCGCTGCCGTTTGGGATCGTCAGCGCCTACCTCGGTTCAAAACTCATGCCGTGATTACGATGGCGTCCCCGGCTGGAGCCATCGCCAATGCCGCGCAAACAAGATCCCGGCGATGAGGAGCATCGCCAGAGCGATCGTCATGCGGCGTACCGCTGCATATCGTGGCCGGCATGTCGGCACGAAGGGCCGCGGGTGAGAAGGGCTGCGGCTCCATCGAGCCGGGCTGCATCGCACCCGGAGGCATCGCTCCGGGTTGCATGCCGACGCGCCCTTTCCACATCATCGCGCCCGGGTGCGCACCGCGCTCGATGCGAACGTTCCGCGCGATAAAATGGTGGAACGGCATAGGATGGACGGCGCCGAATGCGCCGCCGATAAATGCGGCAGTGCCGACAAAAAAAAAACACGACGGCGATCGAGCAGACTGCATAGCCGTATATATTTGCAACGATAGGGATTCGTTGCATGGTGCCCTCCTTTGGAGATGACGACCGTATCCTACAGAGTTGCTCTGAGAGCGTGCTGAAGAATCAAAGACGAGGGAGAGCGAATCCTCGAGCGGAATGCCTCGCTCCGTGAGCATGCATGTCGCCATCGTCGGCAGCGGGCCGTCGGGGCTTTATACTGCCGACGCGCTCGTGCGGCTTTGGCCCGACGTTCAAATCGATGTGTTCGACCGCTTGCCGACGCCATACGGCCTCGTGCGTGGAGGTATCGCTCCCGATCACCAAAGTACCAAGGCCGTGGCGCGGGCGTTCGAACGCACGCTCGCTCGTCCCGGGACGCGGTTCTTTGGGAACGTCGAAATCGGTCGCGATCTCAGTTATGAAGAGCTCAAGGGGGCATACGATCTCGTCATATTCAGCGTAGGAGCAGAGAACGATCGTCCGCTGGGGATCGCCGGCGAGAACCTGCCTGGAGTGTACGGAGCAGCTGCCTTCGTCGGATGGTATAACGGACACCCGCGCCACCATAACCTCGAGCCGCTGCTCGCGGGCCGCTCGCTCGCTGTCATCGGCAATGGGAACGTCGCATTGGATGTCGTGCGCGTACTAGCGAAGTCGCCGGCCGAACTCGCCGACTCCGATATCTGCGCGCACGCTGCGCAGCGCATCGCCGCAGCCCGTTTGACCGATCTCTACCTGATCGGCCGCCGCGGGCCGGTCGAGGCGAGCTTTACGCCGATCGAACTTGCAGAGCTCGGCGAGTTAGAGCGTTGTGATGTCGTCGTCGACGCCGCAGCGCTCGCCGCTGATGTCGGCCCGGAGGTCCCGGAAAAAGAGGTGAAACTCCGGCAGCGCAATTTGGAGATTCTCCGTTCGTTTGCCGCTCGAACCGGCGCCCCCAAACCGATGCGCATTCACGTGCTCTTCAATGCTGCTCCCAGGGCGATTCTCGGGAACGATCGCGTAGCGGGGCTGCTCTTGGAGCGGACGCGGGTCGTCGATGGGCGCGCCGAACCCACCGGCGAGCGCTTCGAATTACCCGTTGAGGGTGTTATCGCGGCAATCGGCTATCATACCTCGCCACTGCCCGGCGTCCCATTCGATGAAAAGCACGGTCGCTTTGCCAACGATGAAGGCTTTGTCGAACCGGGTGTCTATGCCGCCGGCTGGTGCAAGCATGGGCCGCGCGGCGTTGTCGGAACGAATCGTACCGACGCCGGCATTCTCGTCAAGCGCATCGCCGCCGATATCGCTGCGTCACCGCTGCCGGAGGGTAAGCGCGGCACCGACGCCGTCGCTACGCTCTTGCACGAACGTGGTATTCGCGTTATCGATTTTGCGGGTTGGAAACGTATCGACTCCGCTGAAACGGCCCGCGCGATTCCTCCGAAACCGAGAGAAAAATTCGTTACGACCGAGAGCCTGCTCGCTGCTGCTGAACCGGCCTGAAGGACGCTACCTTGAAGCGCTAGACGCCCGGTCTCTCGCCGGTCGTGCAAAGCCGAGCGCAGCATAGGGCTCGTCAACGGCGCGAACCTCGCCGATATCACGCGGCCGATCGTATACCGAGAGACTCGTGCGTTGCAGTGCGCTCGGGTTCTTCGCATTAACGGAGAGCCTACGATGTGGGCGATAGACCACGTGCTGTGCTGCGTTTTGCGGTGTTTCACCGGCAATCAAATGAAGGACCGGTGAATTAAAGCGGGAGCGCTGCTCCGCTTCTCGGTAGATGGATTGCGGAAGAGGAGGGATTCCTTCTCTCCTTGCATAAAAGCAGGCCATGGTTGAATTTTTGTTTAGCGGCACTGCCCGCCTCATCCGCGCCGTCGTCGGCCTTCTGCTCCTTTTCTGGGCCTATCATTCCTTGCACGGTATCGGTCGCGATATCGTCGGCATCCTCGGGCTCGTTTTCGTCCTTTCGGGAATCATCAACTTTTGCGGCCTCTCGCCGCTCTTCGGTGGACCCTTTATGAAGCGCACGTCGAAATAACCACGAGGCTGAAACCGCCCGTTGCTACTGGGGCAAAGCACCGGGTATGGCATTGTGCCCTGGTGCCGTTCGTGCCTACGACGGATAGCCGGTAATGCGGCGGATAGCCCTATAGAGGGGTGCTAAGCGCCCGTACAAGCGTTGATAGACGCTGATGTAGAGCTCGTCGTAGAGGGCATGCGTCGTTCGATCCGGCTCGAACGTGCGCGCAGTCCGCGTCATTTCCCCGACCGCTGTGGGGAAATCGCGGTGAAATCCGAGGCCGACTGCGGCATCGATCGCGGCGCCGAGCCCGGAGGTTTCATAGACGTGCGGCCGTGCCGTCGGCAAACCGAAGAGGTCGGCGGTCAGCTGGAGTGCGGCATCGCTCTGAGATCCGCCGCCTGCCACGCGCAGGCTCGTCACCCGAACACCGCTACGTTTTTCGATCCGATTCAAGCCGTCGCGCAGCGCAAATGCGAGCCCTTCGAGCATGGCGCGATAGAGGTGGGCGCGAGTGTGGATATCGCCGAACCCCACGATAGCCCCCTTCGCTTCGGGCATCCGAATCCCGGGCGTCCAATATGGTTGTAGCATAAGGCCCATCGAGCCGGGTGGAACCGATTCTACGAGTTCATCGAAGTACGATTCCACCGGCCTCCCACTCTCTCGCGCGGCCATCTGTTCGATATAGCCGAACTGCTCCTTGAACCAATTCACCATCCAGTAGCCGCGAAAAATCTGTACCTCGGTCGTATAAGCGTGCGGTACCGCGGCCGGATAGGGTGGAACGAAGCGCGTCGCTTCGATATAACGGTGCGAGAGTGCGTTCACCGTCGCGGTGGTGCCGTAGCTCAGCGCGGCCACTGCCGGCGCTATGCAGCCTGCCCCGAGAACCTCGCAGGCTTTGTCGGCCGCCGCCATGATAACCGGCGTTCCGCGCGGGATACCCGTCGCGCTCGCCGCAGCTTCGCGAACCTCTCCGCCGACGGTTCCGGGATCCAGTAAGCGCGGCAACATCGATGGGCGTATCGGCAGAGCATCCCACTTCCAATCGCCTGGTTTTGCCCACGCCATTTTGTTGAAATCAAAAGGTAGGTATCCGACCTGCGCGCCGACCGAATCGATATATTCGCCGGTTAGGCGATAGAGCAAATATCCCGAGAGCAGTACGTATTTATCGGTGCGTTCCCAAAGCGTAGGTTCATGCTGCGCGATCCAGTTGGCTTCAGCCTCCTGCTGAAAGTAGCGAATCGTTTCACCGGCGCCGACGAGCCCGAATACAATTCGCCAACGCAACGGGAGTGCGGGAATAGCGGTGCTTTTTCGTTGGTCGAGCCAGGTGATTGCGGGGCGTAGCGGGCGGCCGGTGCGATCGAGGTTGACGACGGTCCCCCGTTGCGTGGTGAGCGCAACGCCGGCGACTCGATGCGCGAACGACGCATCTTGTTCGAAGAGCTTCCTGCACGCAAGGGCAAGGCTTTGCCAAAATCCCTCCGGGTCGTGTTCGTGCCGCCCGGGTGCTGAGACGATGTAATCGTCGAGCGGGACACGCGATTTGCCTACGAGCTCGCCGCGAGCGTCGAAGAGCAACGCTCGCACGCTCTGCGTGCCGTTATCCAGCGCTAGCAGAAGGTCGCGGTTCATGCGAGTGCTCCATAGTATGCGGCGTGTAACGCGCGATACGCATGGGATTCACGTTCGTAGCGGGCGTCGTCCCATTCGAGTTCTTGCATGCAGATCGCGCGCAGGCGTGCCGAGCAACGTCGTTCGCATTGCGGTGCAATGAGCCCGAGCCGCGTGCGACGGAGTAAGAGGTCGTCGAGATGCTCGACGCTCTCGTAGCGGGCGGCCCAGCGCACTTCGGCCCACAGGGTCGCAGTGCCCTCGACGCTCTCGTGATCTGCAGTCGGCGTACCATCGAGGACTGCCTGTGCCGAATATCCGTAACGACCCGCTAAGCGCAGGCGTTGTGCCGGCAGGAGATGAGGTGCGCGGGGTGGTGCGCAAGGCGTGAATGCGGGGCGCGGCGCGAGATCGAAAGGTTCGAGTTTGCTTGCAACGGCGCGAAGCGCTGCGAGAGCCATTGGGCGGAAAGTGGTGAGTTTGCCGCCGGTGACGGTGAGCAGCCCACACTCCTCCCAGATTGCGTGGTCGCGGCTCTCTTTTGACGGATCGCTCTTGCCGCTATGAATAACGGGGCGAACCCCCGCGAAGGTCGCGATGACGTCGTTGCCTCCGATCGCGCTGCGCGGAAATTGAAATGCGAGCGCTTCGAGAAGGTAGAGCGCCTCATCGGCCGATATCGCCGGTTCGCTGCGAAGGTTCGCTTGATGGTCGACATCGGTCGTGCCGACGAGGGTAACGCCGAGCCAGGGATAAGCGAAGACCGGGCGGCGATCTCGGGGATGGGAGAATGCGACTGCCACGGCCAGCGGTAAACGCCAATCGGGAAGGATGAGGTGGCTGCCGCGCAGCGGTCGCAATTTTGCCGAAGCACCGATTCCGGCGCGCAGCGTATCGGCCGCCGCACCTCCGGCATTGATAACGACGCGCGCACGAACCTCGGCGTTCGCGCCGCCGATGCCGTCGATCGCCCGTACCCCAAGCACGGTGCCATCGCGTTCGAGAAGTTCGCGAACGTCGACGTAGTTCAAGGCGACGGCCCCTGCGGCGCGGGCCTCCTGAATGAGGCGCAGAACGAGGCGCGCATCGTCGGTGGTGGCGTCGAGATATTCGTGCGCTCCAAGTAGCCCCGCGCAGTTGATACTCGGTGCAATGCGTAGGGCCTCATCCGCGCTCATAAAACGGTGCGACCTCTGCCCCGCGAAGAGATCGTAGAGCGCGAGTCCGAGCCCCATCGTGCGCGCGCTCGGCGTGCCACCCGGGTAATGCGGCATTAAAAAATGCATCGGGTCCACCAGCCCGGGTGCCCAGCCGAGCAACGCCTGTCGTTCGCGCACCGACTCGCGCGTTAGCCGAAATTTCCCCTCCTTGAGATAACGTAAGCCGCCGTGAACGAGTTTTGACGAACGGCTCGATGCGCCCGACGCAAAATCCGAGCGTTCGAGAAGCAGGGCGCGCAGGCCGCGGCGCGCCGCTTCGAAGAGGACGGCCGCGCCGGTGATTCCGCCGCCGATGACGACGATGTCCCAAGGCTCGTCGAGCCGAGCGATGGCTCTCGCTCGATCCCGACTCGGTTCCGTCGGTTCTAACATAGCTTTCCCGGATTCATCATTGCATCGGGATCGAAATCGCGGAAGAGCGCGCGCATCGCGCCGACACCGAGGGCTCCTTTTTCGGCCGCGAGATATGGGCGATGGTCGGTGCCGACACCGTGTTGGTGGCTGATCGTACCGCCGTTTGCAACGATCGCCTCACTCAGCGCGGCTTTTAAACGCTGCCAACGTTGCAGGTTCTCTTCATAGGTCGGGGCGATGCGGAAAATAAAGGTGCTATAGACGCTCGATCCTTGGGCATATACGTGCGAGAGGTGCGTGTAGCCGTGAATCGCTTCGCCGCCGAAGGCCTCGCGTGCCGCGTGCTCTACCGCAGAAACCATCGCCCCGACGCGTGGCCAATCGACCGCAGTCTCGACGGTATCGACGGCGTAGCCATGCTCCCACAAAGTATTGCGGAGATAGACGCCGCGAAACCGGTTCTGTTGCCAGCGTTTGCCAAGTTGGGTTCCAAAGTAGAGGCCGTGACGATCGCCGAGTATAGAGCGTGCCGAGGCAATCGCGGAGCGAACGGCGTTTGCGTCGCCGGTGAACCCGGCGATCAGCAAAGAGCGCTCGTCGTTATAGCCTCGCAATTTCAGGTATCGTTCCAAAAGTGCGAGTGCGCGGCCCCCGCTTGCGAGCCGTAATGTGGTGAGTGTCTCGCTCGCGTTGGCAAGCCGAATCATCGAGAGCCCGAGCGCCGCTTGCGCGAGCGCACGCACCGCAGTTTCAGCGCGTTCCCAATTCGGGAAAAACCAACCGTGGAATGACTCGTGTTTCGGAAGCGGGCGCACGCGTACGGTTGCCTCGGTGAGGATGCCGAGGCGTCCTTCGGAGCCGAGCACGAGTTCGCGCAGATCGATCCCTGCAGCCGATGCCGGTACGGTGGGAATGAAGAGCGTTCCACGCGGTGTTTCGAGGCGTCCGCCGGCGAAGAGTTCCTCGATACGCCCATAGCGCAAAGACTGTTGTCCGGAGGATCGCGTGACGATCCAACCTCCGAGGGTCGAATATTCAAACGATTGCGGGAAATGACCGAGCGTATATCCGCGCGTGCGGAGTTGTGCTTCTAAATCCGGGCCGGCAACACCGGCGGCGAAGGTGGCGAGCCGACTCTCCTCGTCGAGGTCGAGCAATCGCCGCATGCGTGCGAGGGAGATGGTGAGAACGGGGCGATCGAGGTGTGCGGGAGGGTTGATGTGGCCGACGACGCTCGTCCCGCCGCCATACGGGACGATCGCGGCCTCGACAGCACGCGCATACGCGAAGAGTTCGCGGAGATCGTGAGAGGATTCTGGAAACGCAACGCCGTCTGGGAGGCGATCGATCCGCCCGAAGCGTAGAGCGAGCCAATCGGGAAGGCTCTGGCCGCGTGCATGGAGGAGGCGCGTCATTGGCGATCGATCGACCGATGGGTGCGCCGGTAAACGCGATTCTTCGGCGCTTGCAACGAGGGATTCCAGGCGCGCATCGGTTGGAGGCACGCCCTCGCCGAGCCGCTCGCGAAGATACGCGAGCGCGCGTTCGGGAAGCTCTAGATGGACGGCATCGTCGCCCCACCCGTTCCAGCGGCGCACGCGAGGGATATCGGCGTTTCCTCTCAGCGAGACCTGCTGCCATCGCCTCGAAGTGTATACTTACCCGAGAAAGGGGAACGCTTAGAGAATGAACCTGCTTATCAACGTCGTGGTGGAACTCGTCGTCATCGGCGTCGTGCTTTGGCTGATTAATCGATTTCTGCCGATGGCCTCATCGATCCGATCGATTTTAAACTTCGTGGTCGTCATCGCGGTTATCGTGTGGCTGCTACGAGTCTTTGGAATCTGGAGCCCCTCTAGCCTCCACCTCTAACGCCCGGCGGCGCGACGGCTACGGTTTCGGCGAGGCGACCGGCATCGTATGAATCGGCGCGAGAATGTAATGCGACTGGTGACAGACGTTATAGGTGTGGATGAGGGTTGAGGTAAACGCGAATTCTTGGCCCTTGAGCGCCGTGAGCACTTCGCCGGGGTTGCCGTCCTGCGCGAGTTGGTCGGCGCTCTTGTAGCCGAAGAAGGGATCGTTCGGTGTTGCTTTGCGGCCCGGGCCGCCGGCGAGTCCACGCGTATCGCCGAGCAGCAATTCGCGCAGCGCCATTTTTATCGTAGCAACATCACCGTTATTATTCGCGGTCATGCGCGAGAGATCCATACCGTCGAAGTAGGTACCGGCGAATTGCTCGTAGCGATTGGCTAACGCTTCCTGAAGCGTCATCACGTTTTGTGCTACGCGGCGCATCGCGTCGACTTTGGGATTCTTGCCCGGCGGAAACTTCTTATACGACTTCGTGAGGAACGAGCGCTCGACCATGATATTGCCGAAAATTTGTTGCGCGACCGCATCGATGCGCGCTGCACTCAATATCTGCGAGGGCCCATAGACCAGCGGATCGTTGCCGCGCGAAGAACTCAGGCTCGTGCTCATCGGGGTTCCGGTGCCGTTGAGACCGACCCCGGTTGTCTGGCCGTTGTTGCTCCCCAGCGAGGCCTCCAGGTCGGCGATCGTCGGCACGTCGCCGGGGATGAAGTTACTGAGGAATTTTTGCGTGGCGAAGGCCATCGCCCGGAAGGCGTCGTCGTTGCGCCGCGTCACGTAGCCGATCGGGCGCATCATCTCGTGAAGCGTGGTGCAGCGGGCGGTGGTAATCGTCCGGATGATGACGGGCGGCAAGGTCGGCGTCGGTGCTGGGGCCGGCGATGGGACGACGGCAAGCAAGCTACTGAGGGTAAGTGCGGCAAACATTCCGGGAAAAGTTACGCATGCGCGGGGAGCTTACCTCGCGTCGGAGCGAATCTGGAAGCATCCTGTGAGCGGCCCATGGCGCCCGGTTGCTTGGCGGCTTGCCGCCGCAACGGATGGGGTAGAATGGTCGTGGAGGGCGATGATGAACGACCGTACTGCCGGGGAAGAGATGGTTTCGGAGCTGGGGATCGACCCGGCGCTCGAGATTGATACCGATCAGCGCGCCGAACTGCTGCACAGTTGGCATAACGAGGAAAACAAGAAAGAAGGCGATCCGTCCGCTGACGGGAAGGAGCGCTCCCGTCACGATCCATCCCGCATGGGTTGAGGAGCTCGGCGCAGCTGGAACCGTCCATCACCGCTACCGCAAAGGAATTTCAGGAAAAATGATTGTTTCGCTCCGCCGCACCGCGTTCTTCGCGGCCTTCCTGCTGATGTGCGGCGGTATCGCCGCTGCAGCGCCGTTTCGACTCGATCGGCTCAATCAGCACAACGGCGCAATTCTTTTTGAGAATCACTCCCGCGAGATCGTGGAGGTTCAGGTTTTCTGGCACTCCCTTGGAATGCACGCGCCGGTCGCGGTCGAGCCCGGACGTAGCTTCGTCTTTAATAACTGTTGTTACGCTGCCGGTTCGGTGTACAGAGTTGTCGCGAGGGCCCGTCCTGGGGATTCGTTCACGGGTTGGACGAAACCCGTGCTTTGCAGGGCTAGGACAGGTATTTTTGCTTTTTCGAGCATCGCGTTTACCGCGCTGCCCGAATCGGACGGAAAGTTTCGCGGAGAATTTCACGACGCGACCAACTCCGTCGCCGGAAGTTCCCGCGAATTTATCTGTCCTTAAAATGCACGGCCGAATCGTGTAACCGTGCCTCGGAACCTTCAGGGAGCAAGGCATCCCTGAGACGCTCGTAGGCCCGAAGATGGAGCCGCGCGCGGCATTCAACGATCGCGCACCCATCGCGAAAAAGCACCGTGAATTCAACCTGGGACGATCGATGATTGCCTCAGGTGGTTTTCGTTCGGCTTGTGGGGGCGCAGAGGATGGTAAAAAAGACCCGTTTGCACGGGTCTTTCCATCTTGGTAGCCCCAGCGGGATTCGAACCCGCGTTACCGCCGTGAGAGGGCGGCGTCCTAGGCCTCTAGACGATAGGGCCGTGGCTCCCGGTCATGGACTCGAACCACGAATACCTGGTTCAGAGCCAGGCGTGATACCATTTCACCAACCGGGAACGGCAGCGGGTCAGATACTACATGACGCTCTATCTCCCTGGCAAGGTTTAAGGTAGGGCTTGCCGGGATGAACCTCGCACCTCGACCGCCAACCAGAAGAAACGATGCAAGCAATCGTTCTCGTCGGCGGCGAAGGCACGCGCCTGCGCCCGCTTACCTACGGTACCCCAAAACCGATGGTTCCGATCCTCGGCGTGCCCTTTCTCGCGCGTACCGTCGAGCGGCTCTATAAGGCCGGCATCCGCGATGTGATCTTCCCAGCCGGCTACCTCCCGCAACCGATTCTCGACTATTTCGGCGATGGCTCGCGCTTTGATATGCACTTCACCTACGTGATCGAGGAGAGCCCGCTCGGCACTGCCGGAGCGCTGAAAAACGTCGAACGCTACATCAGTGGGCCGTTCTTCGTCCTCAATGGCGATATCCTCACCAGCCTCGATCTGCGCGCCATGCTCGCGGCGCACCGCGCGCACGGCGGCATCGGCACGCTCCACCTCATCCACGTCGCCGATCCTTCGGCGTTCGGCTGCGTCGCCCACGATGCAAGCGGGCGGATCGAGGCGTTCGTCGAGAAACCGGCGCCGGGGAGCGCACCGACCGACGAGATCAACGCCGGAACCTATCTGCTCGAGCCTGAGGTCCTTGCGGCGATCCCTTCCGGACGCCCCGTCTCCATCGAACGCGAGACCTTCCCGGCGCTTATCGCCGGGCCGCGGCCGCTCTACGCCTACACGACCTCCGACTACTGGCTCGATCTCGGGCGCCCGGAGGCCTATCTGGCGGCTCATCGCGATATTCTCGCCGGGACGATGCCGCTGATTTTGGAGCCCGGGATAACCGGAGCGGGCTCGGCGGCGCTGCGCGGACATCCGGGTGTCGCCCAACCGGTGCACGCCGATGAAGGGGTGGTCGTCGCTCCGACCGCCCGCATCGGGCCCAACGTCGTGCTCGGCGCCGGTACCCATATCGGCGAGCGAGCGGTCGTTCGCGACTCCGTGCTCTGGGATGGGGTTATGGTTGGCGATGATGTACGAATCGATGAATCTATCGTGGCGAGCCGCACGCGTATCGGTGCACGCGCTTCGGTTGGGCGCGGCAGCGTGATCGGGCACGACGTGCTGATCGAATCGGGGCGCACGCTCGAGCCGGGCGCGCGCGTCGGCGCGCAGACGGCGATGCGGTAAACCGCCATGCCGAGCGTTCTTTTCCTCAGTTCGTTTCCGCCGCGCGAGTGCGGCATCGCGACCTTTACTGCCGATCTCGTCACGGCGATCGATCGGTTAGCGGGAACGAGCAGCGAGGTGATCGCGGTGAACGAGCCCGGCGGCGACCTTCGGCGTTATCCGTCGCGTGTGTACGCGCGCTTCGACGAGCGCGATCGACAGGCATATTCGGAGATCGCCGCGCGCATTGACGCGCATCCGGCAACGATTCTCAACATTCAGCACGAATACGGCCTCTTCGGCGGCGAGCGCGGCGAATGGCTCGTCGATCTCGTACGGCAGGTCGCCAAACCGACGGTCATCACGATGCACACCGTCTTGCCCGAACCCGACCCGGTGATGTTGCGTGTCGCTCGCTCGCTCGGTGATTTTGCAAGCGCCGTCGTCTCGCTCTCAAATACGGGGCGCGATCTGCTCGAGCGCGTGTACGGCGTTAACCCGGTGAAGATTCACGTTATTCCGCACGGCGTCCCCGACGTTCCGTTTCGCGAAACCGCCGCGGCAAAAGCGAGTTTTGGGATAGGGCAGCGCACCGTCATCTCAACTTTTGGTTTAATCAACCGTGGGAAAGGGCTCGAATACGCGATCGACGCAATGGCTGCGGTCGTCCGCCGCCACCCTGAGGCGCTCTATCTGATTCTCGGCGAAACCCACCCGGTGGTGCGCCGTCAGGAAGGCGAATCGTATCGCGAATCCTTACAAGATCTCGTGGCGGCCAAAGGTTTACGGAACAACGTTCAACTGATCGATAAGTATCTGAGTATGTCGGAACTACTGGCATATCTGGAAGCGACCGATATCTACCTGACGCCGTATCTCAATCTCACGCAGATCGTATCGGGGACGCTGGCGTATGCATTGGGTTGCGGCAAAGCGATCGTTTCAACGCCCTATCTCTATGCCCAGGAATTGCTTGCCTTCGGGCGCGGTCGGCTCGCCGACGTGCGCGATGCCGCCTCGCTTGCGACGCAACTCACCGCGTTACTCGACGACCCGAGTTTGCGGCGCGCGACCGAACGGCGAGCCTATCGCTACGCCCGCTCGATGACGTGGCACGCCGTCGCCACCGCCTACGAACGGCTGTTCAGCGAGCTTACCGAACCTCACCCGGCAACGCTGGCACGCACCGCGTAGGCGTATGTTCCCCTCGCTCGCTCATCTCGCATCGCTTACCGACGATGTCGGCACCATCCAACATGCCTTTGGAACGCTTCCCAATCGCGCGACGGGGTACTGTACCGACGATCTCGCGCGCACGCTCATCGTCGCGCTCCAACATCAAGCGCTCGAGCCGGCGAACGCCGACGCAGAACGCATCGCCCATACCGCCCTCTCCTTTCTATTACACGCCCAGCTTCCGGACGGACGTTTTCATAACTTTATGAGCTACGGACGCGAGTGGCTCGACGACGTCGGTACCGAAGATAGCTGCGGCCGCGCGATATGGGCGCTCGGCTTCGCAATAGCGCACGCGCCGCACGGCGATTGGCGAGAGCGTAGCGCGGTGGCGTTCGAACGCGCGCTACCGACCATCGCAGGGTTCACGCACCTCCGTCCGCTCGCGTATTCGGCAATCGGGCTCGCTGCCGAAGGCACTCGCAGTGCCGTCGCCCGCGCCGTCCTCGCGCGGTTACGGGCGGCTTTTGCCGCCAACGCCGGGGGCGATTGGCCGTGGTACGAGAGCTCGATGACCTACGACAATGCGCGGATGCCGCAGGCCCAACTCTTGCTCGCCGAGTTCCTCGATGATTCGCTCGCCCGGGAGGAGGCGCTCGCCGCACTGGATTTCTATCGCGTTCAGAACCTCGAAGGCGAATTCTTCTCGCCGGTCGGCAACCGGGGCTGGCTGCGACGAGGGGCCCAAAAGGCTCGATTCGACCAGCAACCCCTCGAAGCAGCGGCGGCCGTCGATGCGTTTCTCACCGCCCACCGCGCCGGTCTTCGCAGTGCGCGCGCCGAGGCCGAACGCGCATTGCAGTGGTTTTACGGGCGAAATGTGCTCGGAATCGCGCTGATCGACGAGCGCGGCGGCTGCGCCGACGGTCTCGGTGCCGACGGCCCCAATGCCAATCGCGGTGCGGAATCGACGTTGGCATTCCTCATGGCAGCGCAATCCTGGGAATTATCGTAAAGAGCGTTCCACACCGAGGCCTTTTGCTCGCAGGCGTCGAAACCAGAACAATGCTCCAACAACGTGATGCTCTCAACGCCGTGCAAACGGCGGCTGTATCGCACGGGGACGGCCCGTGTTTGATCTTCGCAGGCGCCGGCAGCGGCAAAACCCGCGTTCTGACGCACCGAATCGCCTACCTGCTTGAAGAGCACGGCGTGGCGCCGGACTCTATTTTAGCGGTCACCTTCACCAACAAAGCCGCAGGCGAAATGAAATCTCGCCTCGAGCGTATGATCGGTGCGACGGCACGCGAACTCTGGGTCGGCACTTTCCATGCCATGTGCGTCCGTATTTTGCGCCGCGACGGCTCGAAGATCGGTATCGAAAGCAATTTTGCTATCGTGGATGAGGGCGACCAGCGCTCGCTCGTCAAAGAGATTCTCGACGAACTCGATTACGACGAGCGTCAATTGAGCCCCGGGTTTTGTCTGAGTGAAATATCGAAGGCGAAAAACGCGCTCGTATGGCCCGATGCTTTTGCAAAGAAACAAAATAATGCATTGGGCGAGCGCCTTGCGAACGTCTATCGCGAGTACGATCGCAAGCTGCGCGAAGCAAATTCGCTCGATTTCGACGATCTCATCGTGCGCGCGATCGACCTATTGCAGCGAGATGAAAAGACGCTCGCGAAGTATCGCGCGCGTTTCTCGTACATCCTGGTCGACGAATATCAAGACGTCAATATGGCGCAATATACGCTCGTTTCTATGCTCGCCGGAGAGCATCGAAATATCACCGTCGTCGGCGATGACGACCAGTCGATCTACTCGTGGCGCGGCAGCGACCATCGGATGATTTTGCGCTTCGAAGAGGATTTTCCGGGCGCGAAGGTTTTTAAACTCGAAGAGAATTATCGCAGCACGCAACAAATTCTCGAAGCTGCCAATGCGTTAGTGTCGAATAATAAGACGCGCGCAAAGAAGAAACTCTTTACCAAACGCGCCGAGGGCGAACCGGTCGTTGCCTATCGCGCCCCCACCGAGCGCGACGAAGGCCGTTTCGTGGTAGAGAAGGTTAAAGAGCTCGTGCGTGACGGGCTTGCCTATCGCGATTTTCTCGTACTTTACCGTACCAACGCGCAGTCGCGGATATTCGAAGAAGCGCTGATCGCGGAGGGAATTCCATACCGCGTCGTCGGCGGCGTCGGTTTTTATGCGCGTGCAGAGATTAAAGACGCGGTTGCCTATTTGCGCTATCTCGCGAACCCGCGCGATTCGATCGCTTTCAAACGTATCATTAACGTCCCGCGCCGAGGAATCGGCTCGCAGACGCTGGGCGCACTGGTGACCGAAGCGTCGCGAGCAAAGGTTGCCGTCGGCGAGGGGCTCTTCGACGCTGCCTTACTCAAGCGCGCGGTTCCGAAGAAGCTCAAAGAGATGGAGCGCTTCGCCGATCTCATGCGCTCGCTTATCGAGAAGCAGCGCACGCTCGGCATCGCCGATCTTTTGCTTGCAGTGCTCGAAGATTCCGGCTACGCCCGTGAATTACAGAGCGAGGAGACCAACGACGCTCGCGCGCGGCTCGATAATCTGCGCGAACTCGTCAGCGTCGCGCGCGAATACGAAGAACGTGAAGAAGAACCATCGCTCGACGGCTTCCTCGCGAACATCGCCCTCATCAGCGATCTCGACGCGCTCGATCCGGAGTCGTCGTACGTTACCCTGATGACGCTTCACGGTGCCAAAGGCCTGGAGTTTCCGGTCGTCTTTCTCACGGGTATGGAGGAGGGCGTTTTCCCACATACCCGCGCCCTGAGCGATACCGGAGAGCTCGAAGAGGAGCGGCGGCTCGCCTACGTCGGCGTTACGCGCGCGATGGATCGTCTCTATCTTACCCATGCGCAGCGCCGAATGATCTACGGCAACACCTACTCTTATCCCAAGTCGCGTTTCCTCGAAGAGATTCCTAACCTCGAAGCGATCGACGGAGAGGGTGCGGTCGCGCCCCGCCCCGCCGGCGGACGCTGGCGTGAAGTTGCGATTCACGAAAGCGCGGGCGCGGGCTTGGAGCTCAATCTCGGGCCCGGCGATAAAGTTCGCCATCCGAAGTGGGGCGAAGGGACGATTCGCGATCTCGTCGGAGCCGGTGGCGACGGCTTGGTCACCATCGATTTCCCGAACGTCGGCGAAAAGATGCTGATGCTCAAATACGCTCCGCTCGAACGTGTCTGAAGCTGGGGCGCCGCTGCGCGTCGGCATCGTCGGCATCGCCGGTCGGCTCGGCCGGATCGCCGCCGATGCCGTGCTTGAGGCCGAGGGCCTCCAACTCGCGGGCGGTGTCGTCAGCGAACGGAGGGAGCTCGATGAGTCAGGCTTCGTGCGCTCGCTCGACGAGCTGCTCGCTCGTTCGGAGATCGACGCGCTGCTCGATGTCGCGACGCAGCCGGGAAGCGAACGCTGGACGCGCGATGCCGTCGCGCGCGGTATTCCCGTTGTGAGTGGGAGTAGCGGGTGGAACGAAACAACGCTCGATGAAATTGGGGGCGTCGCCGAGAAACTTCGCGTGCCGGCACTCTTCGTGCCCAACTTTGCGATCGGCGCGGTCGTGATGATGCGCGTCGCTGCCGAGATCGCGCGGACGTTTCCACGCGCTGAAATCATCGAGATGCACCACGATGGGAAGCGTGATGCCCCCTCCGGCACGGCGAAAGTGACTGCGAAAAGAATGGAGGCGGCGGGCGCGGCCCCGGTCGTCATTCATAGCGTCCGCCTGCCGGGGCTCGTCGCGCACCAAGAGATCATCTTTGGAAGTCGGGGAGAGGTGCTCACCCTGCGACACGATTCGCTCTCGAGGGAGTCGTTTGCAGCCGGTATCGTCGCTGCATTACGCGGCGTTCGAGGGCTCCCGCCGGGGCTACACGTCGGCCTCGAACTCGTCCTATGAGCGGGTTGCGCGTCGGCATCGTCGGCGCCGCCGGCGCGGTCGGCGAGACCCTATTACGCGTCCTCGAAGAGCGTAAGATTCCGCTCGCGCACGTCGCCGCCTTCGGTGCTCGGCCTCGCAGCGCAGGGGTTTGCTACGCCGGCGAAATGCTCGACGTGTACGCTACCACCGCGGAATCACTCGCCGATCGCGATGTCGTGTTTTTTGCCGGTGGGGAGTCGCTCGGTGAAGCGTTCATAACCGATCTCGCAGCTCGAGGAATCTATTGCATCGATAACAATGCAACGTTTCGTCTGCACGAAGGTATTCCGCTGATCGTTCCGGAGATCAATGCGGCGGCGCTCGAACGTCGTCACCGCATTTTGCCGGTCGCTAACTGTACGGCGATCTTGCTGTCGTTGGCACTCGCACCGATTCGCGATGTAGCTGGCTTGCGCGAAGTCATCGTTTCGACCTATCAGGCCGCAAGCGGAGCCGGGCGCGCCGGGCTCGACGAACTCGATAACGCACAGCGTGCGCTCGCCTTAGGCGAGCCCGAAGCCCCAGCGCGCATCTTCCCGGCGGCGCTCGCTCGCAACGTCGTCCCGCAGGTCGGGAGCTTCGATGCCGATGGATGGAGCGTCGAAGAGCGCAAGGTCGCAGCCGAGACGCAAAAAATGCTGGGGTTGCCCGATCTGCACGTGAGCGCGACCTGCGTACGCGTGCCGGTTCGTACCGCGCATGCCGAGTCGATCGTCGTGCGAACCGAGCGCCCGACCGATGCGGCGACGTTGCGCGCTGCCTTCGCGCGCGCGGCGGGTCTCGAATTCCACGCCGAGGGTATCGTTACGCCGCGGGATGTGGAAGGCCGGGACGAGGTGCACGTAGCGCGGTTGCGCGCCGACGGCGAGGACGGGACGCGTTTCGCGCTCTGGTGCGTCGGCGATCAACTGCGAAAAGGCGCCGCGACAAATGCCGTGCAATTATTGGAGCTTCTGCTCGCACGAGGATTTCTCGCATGAGCGTGAAGCCGCAGATCGCGGTAATGAAATTCGGCGGGACCTCGGTGGCGACGCCCGAGCAGCGGGCGCACCTGCTCGCTCGCGTTCGCGATGCGGTAGCAGCGGGTTTTTCGCCGGTGTTGGTGGTTTCAGCGATGGGCCGCGCACCGGCGCCCTACTCCACCGACGCGCTTCTGGCGTTGCTCGATGGAGAGAGTGCTACCCCCGAGAGCGATTTGTTACTTGCTTGCGGTGAGAATATCGCGGCCGCCGTCGTGGCGAAGTACCTCCGCGATAACGCTATCCCCGCGCGAGCCTTTACCGGCCGAGAGGCAGGCATACGTACCGACGCGCGCCACGGCAACGCACGTATCCTCGCCGTCGATCCCACCGGATTGCTGGGAGCGATTGCAGCCGGCTACGTTCCCGTCGTTACGGGTTTCCAGGGTGCGAGCCCGGAGGGTGCGACGACGACCCTGGGGCGGGGTGGGAGCGATCTCACCGCGGTAGCGATCGGTGATGCGCTCGACGCCGAGCGGATCGATATCTATACCGATGTCAGCGGTGCGATGACGGCCGACCCGCGGCGCGTCGAACGAGCTCGCTCTATCCCGCAAGCTTCGCTTGAAGAGATGGCCGAGCTCGCAAGCCACGGCGCAAAAGTCATGCATGCCGTCGCGGCCGAGTATGCGCGCGAACGCGAACGTACCTATGCGATCAAAGGGCTCGTCGACGATCGCGGCACGCTCGTCGTCGAGAGCATGCGTCACGATGCGCCGGTAACCGGCGTTGCGGTCAGCGATCGATTGACGTGGGTGAGGGTTATTCGCGGGGATATCGAGTCTCCGAAGCGACGTATGGAGGTAGAGCTCGAGATGTTCGCGCGCGTCGCGAGTGCCGGGATATCGATCGACCAGGTCGCGATCAATCAGTCGGGCGTCTCGTTTGTGGTCGACGGAGATCGAGGCACCGAGCTGCGTGCTTTGCTCGGCGATCTCAATCTTGCCGTGCGGGTGCGCGAAGGGTGCGCGAAGCTCTCCATCGTCGGTGCGGGCATGCGTGAATTACCGGGTGTCATCTTGCGCGTCGTCGAAGCCCTCAGCGCTGCAAACGTCGAAGTCATTCACCTCACCGATAGCAACGTCACGATTTCAGTACTCGTCCCCGACCCCGACGCAGCCCGCGCCGAACGCGCGGTCTTCGATGCATTCGAGCTCGCAGAGCAGAAAGTCACCAGCGGTGAAACTCGGTAGCGTTCTTACGGCAATGATCACTCCGTTCGAGGAAAGCGGCGCGCTCGATATCAACGAAGCCAAGCGCTTGGCGCGCTGGCTCGTCGATCGAGGGAATGATGGGTTAGTCGTTGCCGGCTCGACGGGCGAGGGAATGGCGCTCGATCCAGGCGAACGGACGAGACTCGTCGCCGCCGTGAAGGAGAGCGTCGGAAGCGGTGCGTGCGTCATCGCCAATGCCGGTACCAACGAAACGCGCGGATCGGTCGCTGCGGCTCGCGAAATGAAGGCGGCGGGCGCCGATGCATTGCTCGCCGTCGTTCCGTACTACAACAAACCGACGCAGAGCGGGTTGCTCGCTCATTTCGGCGCGATAGCCGAAGCGACCGATCTGCCCATTGCAATTTATAATATTCCCGGGCGCACGGCGACCAATATGTTGCCCTCCACTTTGGTCGAACTTGCGCGTCGGCACGATCGCATCGTCGGCGTCAAAGAATCCAGCGGCGACCTAAAACAATTCGCAACGATCCTCCGAGATCGTCCCCAAGGTTTTCAGTTTCTCGTCGGCGACGACCACCTCTATCTTCCCGGGCTGAGCCTCGGTGCCGATGGTGTCGTCGGCGTGGCCACGCATCTCTGTTCGCGGGAGTTTGTCGCCATGCGCGATGCGTTTCGTTCCGGCCGTATCGAAGAAGCGGCGCGCATTCACGCGTCGTTGCTGGAACTCTTCGAGTTGCTTTTTACCGTTAGCAACCCGATCCCGATTAAATGGGCGATGGGAGAGCTCGGCTTTGCCGTCGGTCGATGCCGGTTGCCGCTCGACGGCATGCCTGAAGATCTCGCGCGGCGGTTGCGACCGTTACTCGCCGCATACGCGGCGTGAGCGAAGGCCCGGCTTCAGTCGAGATCCTCGGCTGTCGTCTCGATTGCGTCGATATCGGGGAAGCGACGGCGCGCATTCTCGCGCTCGCGCGCGGCGATCGACCGGCACAGATCGTTACCTTAGGAACGGAGATGGTCGTCGCTGCAAGGCGCGATCTGCGCTTTCGATCGACGCTCGCTGCAAGCGCGCTCAACGTTTGCGATACGGTCGGCGTTCTTTTCGCCGCACGTCGCCGCGGTGCACGTATCGCCGGTCGCGTTACCGGGGTCGAATTGCTCGAACGGCTCTGCGCCGCCGCTGCAAAAGAGGTGCTGCCCATCTACCTGCTCGGAGCCGCCCCCGGCGTCGCGATCGAAGCGGCGCGGCTGCTCGCCGAACGCTACCCGGGGCTTCGCGTCGCCGGAGCGGGCGACGGGTATTTTCCGGTGGAGCGATCGAGCGCCGTCGCCGAGGAGATCGCCCGCAGCGGAGCGCGCCTGCTCTTCGTCGGCCTCGGATCGCCGCGCCAGGAATTCTGGCTCGCAGAGCACCTCGCGCGCAGCGGCGCGGGAGCGGGTATCGGCGTCGGCGGAGCTTTCGACGCCCTGGTTGGAAGGGTGCCGCGCGCTCCCGAGAGCTGGCGGCGACTCAATCTCGAATGGCTCTACCGCTTGCTTCGAGAACCTCACCGTTGGCGGCGCCAGCTTGCGCTGCCGTATTTCGTCGCGCTGGTGCTTTTCGACGAACTGCGCACATCTTTAGGAGGACGGCAACACCGATGAAAGCGATGATTCTCGCGGGCGGGCTCTCGACGCGCCTCTATCCGCTGACCAAGCAAGTCCCCAAACCCTTGGTTCCCGTCGCCGGCGAGCCGAATGCCGTTCACGTCATTCGTTATCTCAAAAATTACGGCTTTGACGAAATCGCAATCAATATTTTTTATCTTCCCGATGCGATCCGCGAAGCGCTCGGTGACGGATCGCGATTCGGCGTGCGCTTAGAATACCTACGCGAGCAGGAGTTGATGGGAAGCGCCGGCGCGCTCAAACAGATGGAGTCGTATTTCGCCGATAGCGAGGATTTTATCGTCGTCGGTTGCGACGATTTAACCGATCTTCCGCTCGATGCGCTACTCGCGCAACATCGCGCCAACGATGCGGTTGCCACGATTGGGTTGGTTCCGCGCGAACGCGTCGACCAATATGGCGTTGTCGTGCTCGACGAGCGCGAGCGCATCGTCGGCTTCCAAGAGAAACCTGCGGTCGGAACCGAGCGCAGCCGACTCGTCAACACCGGTATCTATGCCTTCTCTCGCGCGATCTTCAACGAGATTCCCGCTGCGACGTTTTATGATTTCGGCAAGCAAGTATTTCCGGGGCTCGAGCGTGCGGGCGCGCCATTCTTCGGTTTCCGTGCACCCGAGGCGTATTGGACCGATATTGGAACGCCTGAGGAATATCGCCGGGCAACCTACGACGTCCTCGAAGGGCGTTTCGTACCGATCGGCGCACGCCCGGTCGGCGTAGCCGAGGATGCGATCGTTGCAGCGGGGGCTCGCGTCGAGGGCAAGGTTTGGATCGGTGCCGGGGCACGGATCGAAGGCGGAGCGCACGTGGTCGGGCCCACGGTGGTCGGGGCCGGTGCGAGCGTCGGCCGCGACGCAGTCGTCGAGCGAAGCGTACTCTGGGATCGAGCGGCGGTTGGGGCGGGCTCTCGTCTACGCGATGCGCTCGTTGGGCTCGATTATCGCGTTGAGGCAGGCAGCGAACTCATCGCCTGTTCGGTTGCAAATGAATGATTCGCCGGCCCTTGTCGTCTCCGAGATCGCGCGTGAAGGAGAGATATGCTCGACCGCGCCCTCGACCTGCTCTTTCCCCCACGCTGCATTTGCTGCAATGATTTCGGAAGCGCGCTCTGCCTGCGCTGTGCACCCGCACGTGCGCCGCTACAACGATTCGTCTTCGGTATCGAGGTTCGCGCGCTCGCTCCCTACGACGGCGTATGGAGGCGAGCGGTGCTCGCGTTGAAAGAAGGGCGTCGCGATATCGCCGCGGCGCTCGGCGAACGCTTGGGAGCCGCACTTCAAGTGGAGGATTGCCATCTCGTCGGCATCCCAACGAGCCCGGCGCGTCGCCTCCGCCGCGGTTTCGATGGCGGCGAGCGGCTAGCGTATGTAGCAGCGTCGGTCGAGGGAAGATCGACGAGCCGTTCGCTCCTCTTCGTAGCGCGCGATCGGCAGCGGGGTCGGTCGCGCGCCGAACGGCTCGTCGCTCGCGGTCGCTTTCGCCCCGTCGGCGAGATGCCCGCCGGAACGTCGATAACACTCGTCGACGATGTCTGCACGACCGGGGCGACACTCGCCGATGCGGCCTACGCTTTGCGCGCGAGGGGCGCAATCGTGGAACGCGCGATGGTCGTGGCAATGACCGATCTCGCGCGAAAGCGCGGCAAGCGATGAACGAGGTCGTCATCTCGGCGGCTATCTCGCTCGATGGCTTTCTCGATGACGACGCCCCCGACCGGCTCGTGCTCTCGAGCGAGGAGGATTTCGCAGAAGTGCGCAGATTACGCGCGTCGTACGACGCTATTCTTGTCGGAGCCGAGACGATTCGCCGCGACAACCCATCGTTACGTGCCTCCGGCGCGCAGCCGCGCCGCGTTACGATTACCAGAAGCGGCTCGCTTCCCCGCGATGCACGGTTCTTCGCCTATGACGGGTTCCGAAGCGTCGTGCTTGCGCCGCGCGATGTAGTCGACGAGATCCGGGCCCACGTCGGCGACCTCGCCGATGTCGTTGCGCTCGCACGCGACGACGCATTCGGCATCGTCGCGGCATTGGAATCCGTCGGCGTCGCGCGTCTCTTTGTGGAAGGCGGCGCGCGCGTCCTCACCGCCTTCCTCTCCGCGGGGCTCTTCACGCGGATGCGTCTCTCGATCGCGCCGTATTTTCTCGGTGGGCGAGGGCGCGCGCGTTTTGTCGAACCGACGGCGTTCCGGCACGACAAAGATCGTCGTCTCCATCTGCTCGCCGTGCGTACTCTGGGGAACTGTGCCGTGCTCGACCTTGAAAATGCCGATGACCCCCTCCATTGAGGCGCGCGACCGTGCGTGGCTTCGAGAAGCGATCGAACGCTCGCGCAGCGCTCCGCGTTCGCATCGAGCGTTTTCGGTGGGTTGCGCGATCGTCGACCCCTCGGGGAAATGCGTCGCCACCGGTTATAGCCGTGAAAACGACGATCTCGCCCATGCCGAAGAAGTCGCCATCGAAAAAGCGGAGCGGGCCGGTGTCGATCTGCGCGCGTGTACGCTCTACAGTTCGCTCGAACCCTGCGGAGCGCGGCTCTCACCACGGCGATCCTGCGTGACGCGGATCCTCGCAGTCGGAATCCCGCGCGTGGTCTATGCGTACGCCGAACCCTCGCTCTTCGTGGAAGCGCACGGAGAGCGCTTGCTGTGCGCCGCGGGAATCGAGGTGCGATCCTATCCCGAGTTCGCCGACGAGGTCGTCGCGATCAACCGGCATTTATTAGGTGCGAGCGCTGCGCGAACGACGGGGGAGGATCGTGTTTAGCGGCCTGATCGCGTACGCCGGGTGCGTCGAATCGACCCAACGCGACGAGCGCGGCGGGATGCGCCTGATCGTCGAATGCGAGGGTGTGGAGCGGGAGCGCCCGGAAGTGAAAGATTCCATCGCCGTCAACGGCGTCTGCCTCACCGCGACGGAGATTTGCGGCAACCGCATCGCTTTCGATGTTGTTCCGGAGAGCATAGAACGCAGCACGTTGGGCTCGCTCGTGCCCGGCGAGCGCGTCAATCTGGAGTACAGTTTACGGGTCGGAGAGCGCATGGGCGGACATTTTGTTTATGCACACGTCGATGCGCGAGCGCGCGTTATCGCACGCACGCCCGAAGGGCAGGGAGAACGCATGCGCATCGAGCGCCCGCTACGGCTTGCCGAAGGCATCGTCGACAAGGGCTATATCGCCGTCGACGGCGTCAGTTTGACGGTTGCCGCAACCGGGGCGGATTGGTTCGAACTCGCGCTCATTCCCGAAACGCTTGCGCGCACGACGTTGGGCGCGCGCTCGGTCGGAAGCGCGGTGAATATCGAGATCGATCCGATCGCTCGCTACGTCGCCGCGGCACTCGGAGAGCGCCGATGAGCCGCTTCGTCGATACACGCCCCGCAGGAGCGCGCCTCTTTCGCACCCGGGTACGCGTCCAATGGGCGGATATCGATGCCGCCGGAATCATGTATTTTGCCGCTTACTGGCGGTATATCGAACGCGCGGAGATGGAGTTCTTTCGCGATCTTGGGTTTGCCTACGAAAAAATATTCGAGGAGTATGATTTTTGGTTGCCGCGCGTCAAAACCGATGCGGAGTATTTCGGCCCGGCGTTAATGGACGATTGGCTCGAGTTGCAGACCTCGGTCGAACACGTCGGTACTGCCAGCCTACGGTGGCAGACCGTCGTTATGAACGAGCGCCTCGGAGAACCCGGTGCGCGGTTTACGCTGACCTGCGCCTGCATGGACCGAGCAACGCGTAAAAGTAAGCCGTTGGCGCCGGCGCTGCGCGATGCATTGCGTAGCGCGCTCGCGCCGGAGCGGTAGCCGATGCGGGTCGCGATGCTCGTCGCACCGCGCAGCATCGAATTGCGCGAGGTCGCTATGCCGAATCCTCCTCCGGGCGGAGCGGTCGTCGCCGTGCGGGTCGCATTAACCGACGGTACTGATTTGAAAGCGTACCGTCGCGGGCACCCACAGATGCCGTTTCCTACGCCGTTCGGACATGAATTCTCCGGTGAGATTATCGCGCTCGGTGCCGGAGCGAGCGGCTGGCGCGTCGGCGATGCGATCGCCTGCGTGCATTCGGCACCATGCGGCACCTGTTTTTGGTGTGCCGCCGGAGAAGAAGAGCTCTGCGAAAGCGTGATGGAACGCAAGATTCTCGGCGCATATGCCGATGCAATTATGGTTCCGCCGCATATTTTATCGCGCAATGCGTTTCATATACCGGTAGGGATGACGTTCGCGGAAGCGGCATTTCTGGAACCGCTCTCCTGCGTCGTTCATTCGCGCGATATCCTCGGGCTGCATCGCCGCAGCAGCGTTGCCGTTTTTGGCGACGGGGGCTTCGGTCTGCTCCACGCCTTGCTCCTCGCACGCGACGGGCACGACAGCGTCCTCATCGGTCGTCGTCCGGAGCGCCTCGATCTCGCCGCATCGCTGGGCCTGGCAACGATCGATGCGAGCGCAAACGAGGTCGCAGAGTCGCTGCGGGCGCGTACCGGCGGCCGTGGGGTCGAGGCGATCGTCGAATGTACCGGTACGGCCGAGGTATGGGAACTCGCTCCTTCGTTGGTGCGCCGTGGCGGAGTTGTCTCGTTTTTCGGCGGTCTACCGGCCGACGCGCGGGTCTCGTTCGTCGCGTCGCGCATGCATTATGACGAAGTGCGGCTCGTCTCGCCGTTTCATTTTACGCCCCGCGCGGTCGCGAGCGCATTTGCGTTATTGCGCGAGCGCGCCTTCGACTGCACGCGTTTGATCTCGCATCGCTATCGGCTCGATCGCATCGTCGATGCATTCGCCGGGCTCGATGGCGGAGTGGGGTTAAAGGTTGCCATCGAAGCATAAGCCTGCGATGATACCGAACGAGATGCGGGTGGCGATGCTGCGTAGCGTCGACGATATCGCGATAGAACGCATGGCGGTGCCGCAGCTTGCCGAGGGCGAATTGCTGGTTCGTACGCAGGCCGCCGGCATTTGCAGCGGTGATATCATGGCGTGGTACGTCGAGCGTAAAGCGCCGCTGGTCTTCGGGCATGAGCCGGCGGGCGAGATCGTTGCCGTCGGCCCGGGCGACGCCCCGCTCGATGAATCAGGGAGGGCGTTTGCGCCCGGCGACCGCGTCTTCGTGCACCATCACGCTCCCTGCTTTGCCTGTCCGAGCTGTACCCGTGGGGATTACGTGCAGTGTCCGACGTGGCGAGCGACGCGCATCGACCCGGGAGCGATTGCGGAGTATTTTCGCGTCCCGCGTGAAAACGTTCGCGACACGCTGCGCCTGCCGGAGTCGCTTTCGTATGCAGATGGCTCGCTGGTCGAACCGCTCGCATGCGTCGTAAAATCGTTACGCCGCGGTGGAGTGCAGCGGCGCGATCGCGTCCTCTCTATCGGCCTCGGGGTGATGGGGCTGATGCACGTCGCACTCGCGCGCAACCTCGGTGCCGAGGTGCTGGGCAGCGATCCGATCTCCACCCGCCGCGAGCTCGCCGAACGATTCGGTGCGCGCGCCGTCACTCCCGAGGGGTTGTCGAGCGCGCTCGCGCAGTGGGGCGATGGAACCGGGGCCGACCTCGTCATCTGCGGGCCGGGGAGCAGCGCGGCGCTCCGCGCTGCGTTCGATGCCTGCGCGCCGGGTGGCCGCGTGCTGATGTTTACGCCGCTGGAGCCGGGCGCGAACTTCGATATCGATCCGGCTGCGTTCTACTTCGGCGACCGGCGGCTGGTTGCGAGCTATTCCTGCGGCCCCGACGACACCCGCGCCGCGCTCGGCCTCCTCGCTGCGGGGATCGTAAGTGCCGAGCGCCTCGGCGCCACGTTGCGCCCTTTCGAGGAAGTCGCGGCCGCCTACGCCGATCTTCGTGCCGCCCGCTGCGTTAAGCCGATCCTCACCTTCGAACCGTGAAGTACGTCGACGCTCTAAAAGTCGCTTGACAACTGAAAAGACTGGGCGTAGCGTTCGCTCATGCCGAGCTTTGCCGAACGGCTGAATGCCGCCCTCGAGAGCAGCCGTATGAGTGCCGCCGAGCTTGCAACGCGCTCCGGGGTCACCGAGTCGGCGATCTCGCTGCTGCGTGCCGGTCGGCGCCAGCCCTCCTATCAAACCTTCGAACGGCTCTCGGCGATCCTCCCCGATCTCGCCGTGCCGAAGGTCGAGCGCTCGTCGGTGACCGACCCGATCGAGGAGGCGATCGCCGATATCCGCGCCGGGAAGATGGTCGTCGTCCTCGACGACGAGGATCGCGAAAACGAAGGTGACCTCGTGATGGCAGCCGAGAAGATCGACCCCGAAGCGATCAATTTTATGCGCAAGGAAGCGGGCGGCTTGATCTGCATCGCGATGACCGGCGCGCGGCTCGACGAGCTTGAGATTCCGATGATGGTCAGCGATAACACCGCCGTTCACGAGACTGCTTTTACGGTATCGGTGGAGGCGCGGGGCGTTACGACGACGGGGATCTCGGCGCACGACCGGGCCGCGACGATTTTGAAGTTACTCGATCCCACGGCGACGCCGGCGGACTTTTTGCGCCCCGGGCACATGTTTCCGCTGCGCGCGCGTGAAGGCGGGGTATTGGTACGGGCCGGGCAGACCGAAGCCTCGGTCGATCTTGCGAGGCTCGCCGGGCTCGCTCCGGCTGGCGTCATCTGCGAGATCATGGCTGAAGATGGAACGATGGAGCGGCGCGATGGGTTACGAGCATTTGCCGATCACCACGGCATGAAACTCGTCACCGTCAGGGAGCTGATCGCTTACCGTATGAAGACCGAACAACTCGTCAAGCGCGTCGCGGAATTTTCGCTTCCCACGACCTATGGTCTCTGGAGCGGCATCGCTTATGAAACCTCCGTCGATGAAAATACGCACGTCGCACTGGTCATGGGGGAGATCGGCGACGGTAAAGATATCCTCGTTCGGGTGCATAGCGAATGCCTAACCGGCGACGCACTGCATTCGATTCGCTGCGACTGTGCCGCGCAGCGCGATGGTGCGATGCGAATGATCGCCGACGCCGGGCGCGGAGTGCTGCTCTATTTGCGCCAGGAAGGGCGTGGTATCGGGCTGGCCAACAAATTACGCGCCTATGAGTTGCAAGACAACGGCGCCGATACCGTCGAGGCAAATCTCGCGCTCGGGCTCCCGGTGGACAAACGCGATTACGGCATCGGCTCGCAGATTCTCGTCGATCTCGGGATCAAGGAGCTCAAACTCATCACCAACAATCCGCGCAAGATCTTCGGGCTGGAGGGCTACGGTTTGAAAATCGTCGAGCGGATTCCGATGGAGACGATCCCGACGCCCTTCAATCGACGGTATATGGGGACGAAGCGCTCGAAACTCGGTCACCTTTTCGACGAATCGGTGCAGAACGCTCCTGCATCGTGAAATCAACCGATCGATCTGCATTGCGAGCTTTGCCCGTGCCTTCGTGCGCGGGCAAACGTTTTGCCGTCATTGCGGCGCGATTCTACCACGATCTGACCGAGCAGATGATCGACGGCGCTAAGCGAGCGCTGCGCGCCTGCGGCGTCAGTGATAGGGACGTCGTGCTACTCGACGTTCCCGGCTGCTACGAACTGCCGCTCGCCGCACTGAAAATGTTGCAGAACGGCGAGGTCGATGCCGTCGTCGCGCTCGGCGTCGTTATTCGCGGCGAGACGCCGCACTTCGATTTCGTCGCCGGCGAATGCGCGCGCGGGCTGATGGAGGTACAATTACGCACCGGGGCACCGGTCGGCTTCGGCGTCCTTACTACCGAGACGCTCGCTCAGGCCGAGGAGCGGGCCGATCCCGCGCGCGGCGACAAGGGGTACGACGCGGCGTTCGCCGCAGCGTGCCTGCTCGCATTGTGAGCGGGGCGCTCGAACCGGTTCTTTTCGAGGGGGGCTCGCTGCAGTATCTCGACCAGCGGCTTTTGCCCGCTGAGGTACGGTACGAGCGAGCGCGCACGTGCGACGAAATCGTCGAGGCGATCTCTACTTTGGCGGTGCGCGGTGCGCCGTGCATCGGTGTCTTTGCCGCCTACGGAATCGCCGTGCTGCGCGCCGCGGAGCGCGACGATGCAAAGTTTGCCGCCGCGGCCGATCGCGTTCGTTCGGCGCGCCCGACGGCCGTGAATCTCGCCTGGGCGGTCGACCGCGTGCTCGCTGCAGAGGATATGACGAGCGAGGCGATTGCGGTGCACCAAGAGCAGCGTTCGATCGACGCCGCAATCGGCAAAAACGGCCTCTCGTTATTCGGCAAGGGAGCGCGCGTGCTGACCCATTGCAACACCGGGCCGCTCGCGACCGGCGGCTACGGCACCGCGCTCGGTGTGTTGATCGCGGCGCAGCGGGCGGGGCTCGCGCCGCATGTTATCGTCGATGAAACGCGGCCGCTTTTACAAGGAGCGCGATTGACCTATCTGGAGTGTCGGCGCGCGGGAATCGATGCGACCTTGCAAGTCGATGGCGCCGCAGCGATGGCGATGGCACGCGGTCGCGTCGATGCGGTCATCGTCGGCGCGGATCGAATCGCTCGTAACGGTGATACCGCGAATAAAATCGGTACCTACAACCTCGCGGTTCTCGCAGCGCACCATCAAATACCATTCTACGTCGTCGCTCCGCGCTCGACGTTTGATTTTTCCATCGAAACCGGGGCGGAGATTCCTATCGAGGAGCGCGCGGCTGCGGAAGTACGCTCGTTTGCCGGTCGACAGGTCGCGCCCGAGGATGCGCAGGTGTTTAACCCGGCGTTTGATGTGACGCCGGGGCATCTCATCGCCGCTTTCGTCACCGAGTATGGCCTCTTGCGCTCGCCTTACCCGGAGAGCATCGCGACGCTTGCCGGCCGCCCGCATTGGTCGGGGCTGCTGCGTGCGGAGGCGGGCCACGCGTGAAGGCCTACGACTTCCTCGACGATGCGCCGAAGATCGCATCGCTCGTCGTGATCGAGGGCACCGATCGCCTGCTCGCCGAGCGTGTGCGCGACACGATTCTCGCTCGGGAGCTCGCCGAGGACGTGCGCGCGCTCAACTGCAGCAGCGTCACGATTGAGAGCGTCGACGATTGCGCACTGATCGAAGAAGCGATATCGGCGATGCCCTTCCTCGCAGCGCGACGCGTCGCGATCGTGAACGACGCGCAGAATGCGAAGGCTGCGCCGCGGCGCGCACTGCTCGAGCTCGCACAACGATACGCCGAGGGGGAGAATCTGCTGGTGATCTGCGACCTCGTCGCACCGCGGTCGACGCGCCCCGCCTCGCTGGGTTCCCAGTTGGGGCGCAGCGCGCAGCGCATCGATTGCACGGTTAACGAGGAGATCCGTGCGCGTTTCGTTGCCGAAGAGTTGGCAGGGGCGGGCGCTGAGGCCGGACGGCAGGTTCTCGCTCACCTCGCCCGCTCGGAGAGCGACCTCGCGAGCATTCGCAACGACCTCGCCAAGCTCGCGCTACTCGGGCGCAAGATCGAGCTCGCCGACCTCGAGCAGGAGAGCCTCGCCGTCGAGGACCCGAAGCCCTATCGCTTTGCCGGGGCTCTGGTGGAGGGGCGCGTCGCCGAGGCGTTCGCCATCCTTGCCGATTGCTTCGAGCACGATCCTCGCGGCGCCGCGATGCCCCTGCTCTCGGCCTTAGCCAATGAATATGCAATGCTCTGGGAGATGGCGCGCCCCGGCGGAAGCCTGCCCGCTCGCATGGCGTGGCGCGAGCGAGCCCTACGACCGGTCGCTCGCCGGGTTGGGGAGACGCGGGCCCGAGCGGGATACGAACGGGCGCTCCGCGGGATCGAGAGTATTGTGACGGGGCGGGCCGGGGGCGACGTGGAGGATCTTCGTCTGCTCGTCGAGCGGACCAGCCTCGAACTCGTTCTCCGCTAGGCCGAGGAGGGCGAAAACTCGGCGCGCGAACGAGGCCGTGGCAACGCCCGGAGCGAACAGCGGCGAGCACCCATGGATCACTCCAGTTATGCTTCGCCGTTCTCTTGGAGGTACGGTCGCAAGGACGTGCGCTCGCTCTTCTCGGAGCGGACGCGACGGCGACTTTGGCGCGAGGTGTGGATAGCGCTCGCGCAAGCACAAGCGAGGCATGGCCTCGTCAGCGAGGCGGAGCTCGCCGATCTACGCGCTCACGCCGACGAGATCGATATCGATGCGGCGCTGGAGATCGAACGGACGATCCATCACGATCTGATGGCCGAGATTCGGGTCTATGCAGCGCAGGCGCGGATCGGCGGCGGCAAGGTACATCTCGGGGCGACCTCGATGGATATCGAGGATACCGTCGAGACCTATCGCATTCGCCGTGCGCTCTCGAGTATCGGCGCGCGGGTTCACGAGTTGCTCGCGGCCTTCGCCCTAACGATCGAACGAGAGGCCGAGCACCTCTGCATGGCCTTCACGCACTTGCAGCCCGCCGAACCGACGACGTTGGGCTATCGTTTCGCAATCTACGCCCAAGATCTCCTCATCGACGAAGCGAACCTGCGCCATGTCTTCGCGCAGATGACGACCAAAGGGTTGCGCGGTGCGGTCGGCACCTCGGCGTCGTACGAACAACTGCTCGGCGGAAGCGGCGCCTCGATAGATCTCGAGCGCGAAGTGCTCGAGCATTTTGGGCTCGAAGCACGCTCGGCGAGCACGCAGACCTATACGCGTAAACTCGATTATCTCTTACTCAGTGCGCTCGCCGGAATCGGAACCTCGCTCTCGAAATTCGCCGCCGACATTCGTATTCTCAGCGCCCCACCCTTCGGGGAACTCGCCGAACCCTTCGGTAGCGCGCAGGTCGGCAGCAGTGCGATGCCGTTCAAGCGCAATCCGATTCTCTGCGAACGTATCGATTCGCTGGCGCGTCTGTTGCCTGCCTACGCCGACGTGGCTTGGCAGAACGCCTCGACGAATTATCTCGAACGCACGCTCGACGATAGCGCGAACCGACGGACGACGATCCCCGAGGCGCTGCTTTGCGTCGATGAATTGCTCTCGCTTGCGCTGCGTGTGGTACGGGGGTTACGAATCGACGAACGGCGCATCGCGCAGAACGTCCGAACCTATGGCCCGTTCGCCGGGACGGAACGGGTGATGATGGAGGCGGCGCGTGCCGGCGGCGACCGCCAAGAATTACACGAGAGCTTACGCTCGCGGGCCATGGAGGCTTGGGACGCGCTCGCGCGAGGCGAGGACAACCCCTTGGCTTCGCTGCTCGCCGCCGATCCCTCGTTGACGGCACTGATCGACCCTGCGGAGATTCGCCGCTCGCTCGACCCGACCGGGCACGTCGGGCTCGCGGCGCGGCGCGCGCGGATGGTCGCCGAAGAGATCGCCGCACTGCCGGCATTCCCGCAACAACGCATCGTCGCGCAAAGCCCAGCGGAGGAAGAACGTGGATAAAGGGATCGAGATCGCACGCGGCAAGACGAAGGTACTCTACGAAGTCCCGAGCTCTCCCGATCAACTCGTCGTCGCCCAGGGCGATGCGATTACCGCCGGTGACGGCGCGCGACGGGACGAAATACCAGGGAAGGGACGCCTGGCCGCGCAGACGACCTCGCGCGTCTTCCGCTTGCTCAACCTCTGCGGCCTGCCGACCCATTTTTTAAATGGCGGCGAGGACGATGACGACAACGAGATGTTGGTACGCCGTTGTTCGATGATCCCGCTCGAGGTCGTCGTTCGCGGCGTTGCTGCGGGTTCGTTCGCGCGGCGCCATACCGGGATGCAGCGCGGATCGATTCTCGTGCCGCGGGTGACGGAGTTCTTCTTGAAGGACGATGCGAACCACGATCCTCTCATCGCACCCGAAGAGATCGCCGCGCGCGGGATCGCCTCGCCCAACGAGATTGGAGCGATGAGCGAGATCGCGCGCCTTACGTTCGAAATTCTCGCCCATGCGTGGAGGCATCGCGACGTTTTACTGGTCGATCTCAAGATTGAATTCGGTCGCCTCATCGGCGGCGAAAACCAAGGGCAACTCGTCATCGCCGACGTCATCGATAACGATTCTTGGCGCATCTGGCGGCACGGGCACGAAGAGCAGATGCTCGACAAACAACTCTATCGCAACCTCGATCCGGTCGACGAAGCCGGGCTCGCGCGCGTGAAAGCGGCCTACGAACAGGTTGCCGATTACGTCGGGAGCTTCCCGGCGATGCGCCCCGGGGTTGCGGCGATTTTCGTTGACGACGCGGAGATGGTCGAGCGGGCGAACGAGGTGGCTACTGCGCTGCATGGTTTCGGCATTCCCACGGCGCGCCACCTCGCAAGCGTCACGGTGACGCCGGGGTACGTGTTGCAGATCGTCGCGCAGATCGAGGCGGGTTTTGCGCGCCCGATCTTCGTAGCGATCGGCGATCGTACTCTGCGGGCGACGCTCGACGGCAGTGCGAGTTCGCCGGTAATCGACGGAAACGACGAACCACACCGAATCGCACTCGCGTGCGCGAAATTACTGGCAATCGACGATACGGCGATGTTCGGGCGGGTAATGCTCGCGCAATCCAACGCGCGTTCGGAGATGTTGCGCGTCGACGCGCTGCTCCAGCAGCAGCTGCCGCCGGGAGCCGTCATTGCGTGATCTAGCCGTCGCCGAACTCGACGACGAGGGGTTGCGCGCCCGAGCCGACGCGTTGGGGCTCGCGCTGCGTGTCGACGAGCTCCGAGGTATCGCGCAGCGCTTAGGGCGTGCGCCGAGCCTGGTGGAGTTATATGCCTTCGATGCCCAGTGGAGCGAGCATTGCTCCTACAAATCGAGTCGTGCGTTGTTGGCGCGCCTGCCGACCAGCGGCAGCGATGTGGTGCTGGGGCCGTCCGAGGATGCCGGTATTCTCCACCTCGGCGAGCACGAGGGCGAACGCTACGGTATCGTAATCGCACACGAATCGCATAACCATCCTTCCCAGGTTGTGCCCTTTGAAGGCGCGGCAACCGGGATCGGCGGCATCGTTCGCGACGTGCTTTGCATGGGTGCCGAGGTCGTCGCCGTCGCCGATCCGCTCCGCTTCGGAAACATCGACTTCGACCGGCGGCACCAGCGCGCAGTGGCAACCGGCGTCGTTGCGGGGATCTCGGCTTACGGTAACGCGATCGGCGTACCCAATCTCGCCGGCGATTGTTACTTTCATAGTGATTTTGACGATAATGTGCTGGTCAACGTCGTCGCACTTGGATTGGTAAAAGAATCGGAGATCGTGCATTCCCGCGTGCCCGCCCATGGTGCCGATTTTGTCTTGCTACTGGTCGGCAAGGCCACCGATGCGAGCGGTTTTGGCGGAGCCTCGTTTTCGTCGGTTGCGCTCGATGCCCAGGAGGCGCAAAGCAACAAAGGCGCCGTTCAGGTGCCCGACCCGTTTCTCAAAAACGTGCTCATGCGCGCGAGCTATCGCGTCTTTACGTTGCTTCGAGAGCGCAACATCGAGGTCGGCTTTAAGGATCTCGGCGCCGGCGGCATTATGGGATGTTCGGCGGAGTTGTGTAGCGCGGGTGGCTTTGGGGCCGAGGTCGATCTCGATGCAGTCAATGTGGCCGTCGACCATCTCCTCCCCGAAGTCATCGCCGTCGGTGAGACGCAGGAGCGTCTGCTCTGGGCACTGCCCGAAGAGCTCGTCGATGAGGTCGAGCGCATCTACAACGAAGAATTCTCGCTGCCGCAGGTGGCGCAGAATGCTCGTGCGGTTCGCATCGGCCGTGCGACCGCAGAGCGGCGATTCCAGTTGCGCCATCGTGGGGAGATCGTGATGGATGTTCCGATCGATTTCCTCACCGGCACCGTGCGCGACACGCTTGCGGCCGAGGCACCGAAGCCGCCGAGAACGCAACGCGAGCGCGATCGTGCATGCGATCGCTCCATCGGCGATCTCCTACATGCAACGCTCGCTCATCGCGACGTCTGTTCGCGCGCCCCAATCTATCGCCATTACGATGCCGTCGTACGAGGGCGCACGGTGATTCCCCGCGGCGAGGCCGATGCAGGCGTTTTGGCGCCGATACGTGGTTCGCGCCTCGCCTTTGCGTTAAGCGTCGCCGGAAATCCGCGCATCGGCCGCATCGATCCGCAGCGCGCCGCCGAACATGCGGTTTACGAATCGGTACGGAAGGTCGTAGCAGTCGGTGCCGAGCCGATCGGGCTCACCGATTGCCTGAACTATGGAAGCCCTCGCGATGCGCGTCAATACGGCGAACTGGTTGCAGGCATCGATGGCCTCGCACGAGCTGCGCGCGGCTTCGATCTCGCCTACGTGTCGGGAAACGTCAGTCTCTACAATGCGGCGAGCGACGGCCACGCGATCCCGGCCTCGCCGATCGTCGCCTGTGTCGGCAGACTCACCGACGTTTCGCAATGCGTGACGTTAGCACTCAAAGAGACCGGTTCGCGCCTCTATCTTGTCGGCGAGACGCAACGCGCGCTGGGGGGAAGCGTGCTCGCTTCACTTCTGGCATTGCCCGATGAGGCGGTGCCCGAGCTCGATATCGAGCGAGCGGTCGCCGAGCACCATTTCGTGCTCTCGGCTGCCCGCGCCGGGTTGCTGCGCAGCGCTCATGTTCTCTCCGATGGTGGTCTCTTGGTAACGCTTGCGGAGATGAGTTTCGGCTGCTATGCAGCGCGCCGCGAACCGATCGGCATCGCGCTCGACGGGTTGGCCGGCTGGTCGAGCACCGGCAGCTACGAATCCCTCTTCGGTGAATGGGGCGGGCTCGTCGTCGAGGTGGCGCAACGCGACGTGGAACGCTTTGAAGAGCTCGCGAGTTCGCTCGAGAGCGTCCGCGAGATCGCTGCGACGATCGCCGAACCGCTCCTTGCGTTCGAAGATGAGGCGTGGGATATTTCAGAGTTACATCGGATTTGGTCGCAACCGCTGGAGGAACTCTATCCATGAAGGCGCGCGTCGCCGTCCTCGTTTTTCCGGGGACGAACTCCGAAGTGGAGACGCGCGATCTGCTCGTTGATTGCGGGGCCGATGCGCGTATCGTCCATTGGAGCGAGGCGGCGAGCCTCGCGTATTACGACGCTTTTGTCTTGCCCGGCGGTTTTGCCTACGAAGATCGCATTCGCGCCGGGGCGATCGCCGCGCACGATGCGATGCTCGATGCCGTCATCGAAGGATCGGAGGCGGGGAAATTGGTCATGGGCATCTGCAATGGCGCGCAAATTTTGTTAGAGGCCGGGTTGGCCCCGGGAACCGGTGCTATCCGCCGTCCGACCGCGGCTTTTACCCACAACATTCAGGGGCACTTTATCTGCCAACGCGTCCTTTTACGGCGCGACGCCGCCGCGGAGCGCTGCGCGATCGCCGCTGCCCTTCCTCAAGACGCGCTGATTCCGGCATGGGCGGCACACGGGCAGGGGCGGCTCGCTGCTTCCTCGGAGCATCTTGAGGAGATCGAACGCGGCGGGTACGTCGTCTTTCGTTATGCCGACGTTCGCGGTGCAACCGGTGCACATCTCGCGCCGCAGGGTTCGGCACTCGGTGCGGCGGCATTGACCAACCGCCGGGGGAACGTCTTAGCGCTCATGCCTCACCCGGAGCGCGATGCGTGGAACTTCAATCACCTCGACCGTCGCGAAGGGGAGGATGTGCTCGCTCCTTCGGGCGGCAGCGCGCTCTTTGAAAGTTTCGTGACGGCATTGGAGCGGATGTAATGGAATCGCGTGCGTACGCCGTCGAACTGAAGATTCCCGATAACGAAGCCTACACGGCTATGCGTGCACTCGCGCGTTTGGGTATCCCGGTGGCACGAGTAGAGCGGGCCGACCTGCTCGTGATTGCGAGCGATGAGAGCGACGACATGCTGCGCGAGCGGATCGAGCACGATGAGAGGCTCTTCAACCCAAACAAACACCGCCTCGAAAGATTATCGGACATGCGGCCGCGCGAAGGCGAAGTGTGGGTAGAGATGCTCGATGCTCCGCGTTCTGCGCCGCTGCGTCGGTTGGTGAGTTGGCGGCTCTTCGACCAGGCTGGAAAGCCGCTGGGCGGTGAGGAACTCGATGCCGCCTGCGCACGATTGCTTTGTAATTCCGCCATCGAAAGGGCGATCCGATGAATAGGCACTACACCATCGCGACGTTAGGTTCCCACTCTGCGCTTCAGATACTCAAGGGGGCGCACGACGAAGGTTTTCGCACGTTGGCAATCACCAATCCGCAGACGGAGCGGCTCTATCGTTCCTTTCGCTTCGTAGATGAAGTGATGGTTCTCCCGTCGTATTCAGCGTTTCCGCTGCTCTTCGAAGAGTTGCAATCGCGTAAGGCCATCGTCGTGCCGCATGGATCGTTCGTTGCCTATCTTTCGCCCGAAGAGCATAAAAAGATGACGATTCCCTATTTCGGGAATAAGGCGGTGCTCGATTGGGAGGCGAGCCGTGAACTGCAGCGCGAATGGTTGACGCGGGCCGGCCTGCGGTTGCCGCGACAGTTTAAGAGCGGAGCAGAGATCGACCGCCCGGTTATCGTTAAACTTTACGGGGCGGCCGGCGGTAAGGGCTATATGTTTATCCGCGATGCGGCAGATTTCGAAGAGCGTGCCGGTTCGCTCAAAGCGCAGTATACGATTCAAGAATATATCATCGGCGTTCCGCTCTATATTCACTATTTTTATTCACCGCTCTCGGGCGAACTCGAAATTATGTCGATGGATCGTCGTTACGAAACCAACGTCGATTCGCTCGGACGTATTCCGGCGGCGGCGCAAGAAGGGATGGACGTCGACCCCTCCTACGTCGTCGTGGGAAATTCGCCGGTGAGCCTGCGCGAATCGATGCTCGCCGAAGCCTTGGAGATGGGCGACAACGTCATCCGTGTAAGCAAAGAGATTTGCGGCCCCAAGGGGTTGTTCGGTGCATTTTGCATTGAAACCATCATTACGCCGGATATGCATTTTTACATCATGGAGATTTCGGCGCGTATCGTTGCGGGAAGCAACCTTTTTATCGACGGATCCCCGTATTCCTATCTTCATTACTCCGAGCCGATGTCGACCGGGCGCCGCATCGCGCGTGAAATTAAAAATGCGCTGCTGGTTTCGAATCTCCGCGCGGTGCTCGACGATTCGAGCGTCCTCTAACCGATGGCGCATTTTACCTCGGTCGAAGAGACGCTCCGAAACTACGATCTCAACGAGTTGACGATTTGTTCCATCGGTAGCCACTCGGCACTCGAGGTTGCCGCGGGTGCGCGAATGCGTGGATTTCGGAATTTGGTTCTTACTGCGAAGGGCCGCGAGCGTACGTACGCCGAGCATTTTCGGCGCCGCGAGGCACCGATGCCGCGCGGCTGCGTCGACGACGTCATCGAGTTGGACACCTTTGCAGAGCTTCTCGACGAACGGATCCAACGCGAGTTGTTGGCTCGCAACGTCGTATTCTGCGCGAATCGTTCTTTCGAGGTTTACCTTCATCAACGCTATAGCTACGATGAGATCGAGCGAAGGATGCTCGTTCCGTTTTTCGGGAATCGCTATCTCTTACGGGCCGAGGAGCGCGACGAGGCCGCGAACCAGTACGAGCTTTTAACGAGCGCCGGCATTCGCCATCCCCAACAGTTTTCGTCTCCCGACGAAATCGATCGCTTGGTTATGGTGAAAGCCCCGCACGCACGCGTTCGCTTCGAGCGTGCCTTCTTTCTCTGCTCGAACCCGAAGCAATATCGTGAAGTCAGCGGTCGGCTCATCGCCGACGGGATTCTCGACGAAGCCGGCCTCGCCGGGGCGGTGATCGAAGAGTTTGCGCTGGGGCCGTCGATCAACCTGAACTTTTTCCATTCTCCGATCCTCGGGGAGCTGGAGTTGATGGGTACCGATACGCGCCGTCAGACCAATCTCGAGGGCTTCCGCAACGTGCCGCCTTCGGTGTACGAACAATTGCGCGACGTTCCGATGCGGTTGGAAGAGGCAGGGCATATTGCCGCAACGCTGACGGAATCGACGTTGGAGGCGGCGTTTTCAATGGGAGAACGCTTTGTCGCCGCGGCGCGTGCTTCGCTGCCCCCAGGGATCATCGGGCCCTTTGCGTTGCAGTGCGCGATCGTCGCGGGGCCGCCGAAGGAGTTTATTTGTTACGACGTCTCGCTGCGTATACCGGGCTCGCCGGGAACGCGCTTCACGCCCTATTCATCGTATCGCTGGGGGCGAGACATCTCCGTCGGCGAGCGCATCGCGATGGAGCTGGAGTTCGCACGCGACGCCGGTCGTATGGCCGAGGTGCTAACATAACGCTATGAAGACCGTCGTCGTGCTCGATTTCGGAGCGCAGTATAGCCAGCTCATCGCACGGCGCGTGCGTGAGGCAGGTTACTATTGCGAAATCGTTCCTTTCGATCGCCCGTGGAAGCAGATTCTCGAACTCGATCCATCGGCGCTCGTGCTCTCCGGCGGACCCGAGAGCACGCTGGCGGCGGGTGCGCCTGCCTGCGATCCCGCCGTACTGGCCTGCGGCCTCCCGATGTTGGGCATCTGTTACGGAATGCAGTTACTCGCTCGCCAGGTTGGGGCGGAGTTGGTCTCCGGCGGAGCGCCCGAATATGGGCCGGCGACGCTACGCGTGCTCGATGCCGCGCACCCGCTACTCGCCGGCGTACCCGAGCAGTCGCGCGTATGGATGTCGCATGGCGATTCGGTGCAGAGGCTGCCCGGCGATTTCGCGGCGTTGGCGGCGACGCCGCGCTGTGCGATTGCAGCGATGGGCAGCACGAAGCGACGGATGGTGGGCGTACAATTTCATCCCGAGGTCGTGCATACCGAGCATGGAAAGCGGCTCATCGAGAATTTTCTTCGCAACATTGCCGGGCTCGCGCCGAACTGGGCGATGGAGTCATTCCTCGATGGCAGCATCGCCGATATTCGCGCTCGCGTCGGGCAGCGCCGGGTGATCTGCGCGCTCTCCGGCGGCGTCGATTCCGCGGTCGCGGCAACCTTAGTCGCCCGTGCGATCGGCGAACAGCTGACCTGCATTTTCGTCGATCATGGCTTACTCCGAAAAAATGAAGCAAACGAGGTCTTGGCGGCATTCCGCGACGTTTTGCATCTCAACGTTATCCACGTCGATGCATCGAAACGTTTTCTCGATAAACTTGGCGGCATCGAAGACCCCGAGAGAAAGCGCATTCTCATCGGCCATGAGTTCATCGCGATTTTTGAAGAAGAAGCAGCAAAGCTTCCCGACGTGGGTTTCTTGGTACAAGGGACGCTCTATCCCGACGTTATCGAATCGAAGACTCCGCAGAGCAAGGCGGGGCACAAAATTAAGTCGCATCACAACGTCGGCGGCCTGCCCGAACACATGAACTTCGAACTCATCGAACCGCTCCGCTCGCTTTTCAAAGACGAGGTGCGCGCGCTCGGGCGCGTGCTCGGCCTACCCGAGCATATCGTTGCGCGGCAACCCTTTCCGGGGCCGGGCCTTGCGGTACGAATCATCGGTGCCGTCGATGAAGAGCGCCTGCAGATCGTGCGCGAGGCTGATGCCATCGTGCGCGAAGAGATCGACCGTGCGGTGCTCGACCCGCACCCGTGGCAGTACTTTGCCGTGCTGACTCCGGTAAAATCGGTCGGCGTGATGGGTGACGGCCGTACCTATGCAAACCTCGTCGCAGTGCGTGCGATCGTCAGCGAGGACGGGATGACCGCCGATTGGGCACGCTTGCCGCACGATCTTCTCGCTCGCATCTCGACGCGAATCGTGAACGAAGTGGCCGGGGTCAACCGCATCGCGTACGACATCACCTCGAAGCCTCCGGCGACGGTGGAGTGGGAGTGATGCGCGTCCTTCTTGTCGGGAGCGGCGCTCGTGAAGATGCGCTCGGCTGGCGCATCGCGAGCTCGCCTTCGTGCGAAGCGCTCTTTACTACTCCGGGAAACGCGGGCACCGCGCTTCATGGGACGAATTGGAACCTCGCCGTCACCGACGCGAAAGCAATCGCGCAGCGGGCCTTTGAAGAGCGCATTGATCTTCTCGTCATCGGCCCCGAGACCGCGATCGCCGCCGGCGTCGCCGACCGCGCACGGGAACTCGGCCTTGCAGTATTCGGCCCGAACCGTTCGGCCGGGCGGCTCGAAAGTTCGAAGAGTTTTGCCAAGCGCTTTATGGAACGCAACGGTGTCCCGAGTGCGCGCTACGTTGTCGTGCACGGCCTCGACCACGCGCGAAAAGTGCTCTCCTCGTGGGGCGAACGCGGCGTCGTCGTCAAAGCCGATGGATTGGCTGCCGGAAAAGGCGTCGTCGTGACGGCGAGCCCGAGTGAGGCAGAGGCGTTGCTCGCGCGCTGGTACGGGGAACGCGCGATCCCCGGCGGCGGCAGCGATGTCGTGCTCGAAGAGCGGCTCGTGGGGCGCGAACTCTCGGTTTTCGCGCTCTGTGACGGGCGCGCGATGATGCCGTTTATCGCCGCATGCGACTATAAGCGCGCCGGCGATGGCGATAGCGGTCCAAATACCGGCGGTATGGGAGCCTATTCGCCCCCACATGGATTCCCCGAGGAGTATATGGATACGGTCCGCGAGCGTATTTTCGCGCCGATGTTGCGTGGCTTGGCTGCGGAGAACGAACGCTTCGTCGGCGTCCTCTACGCCGGCCTCATGTGGTGTGCGGATGGCCCGAAGGTGATCGAGTTCAACGTGCGCTTCGGCGACCCGGAGACGCAGGTGCTCATGCCGCGCATCGGCGGCGATTTTGCGGCGCTGTTAAAATCTTGTGCCGATGGGACGATCGATCTCTCGCTCGCGCACGTCAATCCCGAGCCGTGCGTCGGCGTCGTTTTGGCGAGCTCGAAATACCCGACCGAGAGCACTCCGGTCGCCGATCTTCCCGCAGATCTTCGCTTGCCCGAGGGCGTGCGGGCGTTCTGGGGCGGCTCGCAACTCGTTGGGGGCCGCATCTCGAGCCCCGGTGGGCGCGTTTTGACCGTTACGGCGGTCGGTGCGACGCTCCACGATGCGCGCGTGCGCGCTTACGAAGGCGTGCGCGCGCTTCGCGAACAATTCGGCGACGTGGATCTTACCTTCCGCACCGATATCGCCGAGTTGTAGTCGCCCAACGCCTAACCGCTTCCGGCGTTGCGGTAGGCGAGCAGAAGGTCGCGCCGCGTCAGAATGCCGATCAGCGTTTCGTTCTCCCCTAACACCGGCAGTAAGGGCGTATCGCTCTCGGCCATCAGCGCGGCGGCGCGGTCGAGCGTATCGCTCGGTGCGAGCGCGCCTGGATGTAAGTGAAGAATCGTCTGCAGCGATGCGCTCCCGCGACCATCGGCGATGGCGCGCGCAAGATCGAGCGCGGTGACGACGCCGACGAACCGGTCGCCGTCGCAGACGGGTATCGCCAATTCGTTTTCGTCGCGTTCGTCGTGGATCGCACCGGCAATCGATTCGTCGACCTGCGCGATGACGGGTGCCGTACGCGTATAGGCGGCGACGGTGAGGCGGGTAAAGAACCCCGGGTTACGTGCTTTCTTCCAATCGATTCCCCGGCGCAGGAGCTTCTGTTCGTAGACCGTCGCACCGAGTAGGCGACGTCCGAGCAACGACGCGATCACGACGGTCACCATCAGCGGAAGAATAATCGTGTAGTCACTGGACATCTCGAAGACGATCATGATCGCGGTGATCGGTGCTTCCGCTGCGGCGGCAAAGAGCGCCGCCATGGCGACCAAACCGTAGGCCGCCGGCGGGCCGGTCCAGAGCGGAAAGAGCCCGTGAACGATCCGCCCGTAGGCATCGCCGAGAAAGGCGCCGGTAAAGAGCGACGGCGCGAAGACGCCGCCCGAGCCGCCGCTACCCAGCGTGAGCGAGGTCGCGAGCGGTTTGAGCGCGGCGAGCAGGAAGGCATGGGGGGCGGCGACGTGCTCGTAGAGCACCTGCTGGATCGAATTGTATCCTACGCCGAAGACCTGCGGGAACCAAATGCCGATCGCTCCGACGCCTGCAAAGCCGATGGCGCCCTTCGACCACGCCGGCAGAGGCGCCGCTTCAAAGCGATCCTCGACGGCGTAGAGGAGCTTGACGAAACCCGTTGCCCAGATCGCCGCCAAGACGCCAAGCACGCCGTAGAGGATGAGCTCCCACGGCGAGACGAGCTGGAAGCCCGCGGCGTTAAAGGACGGGTGGTTTCCGAGAAACGCGCGCCCGATCACCGCCGAGATCACCGAGGCGACGACGATCGCCGCGAACGAGCGCGGCGCGAACTCGCCGAGGATCACCTCGGACGCAAAAAATACGCCGCCGATCGGCGCGTTAAACGTGGCCGAGATTCCGGCCGCGGCACCGCAGGCGACGAGCGTGCGAACGACGGAGGCTGGGGCTTTGGTCGCCTGCCCGATCACCGAGCCGATCGTCGAACCGATCTGCACGATCGGCCCCTCGCGCCCGCAGCTACCTCCGAAGCCGATCGAAGTAGCCGAGACGATAGATTTGATCGCAATGATCCTCGGGCGCATAAAGCCGCCGCGGAGGGCGACGGACTCCATCACCTCGGGGACACCATGCCCCTTTGCTTCCGGCGCGAAGCGTACCGTGAGATAGGCCGCAATCGCGCCGCCGATTGCTACTAATAGGATAAGGCCGAATGCCCCGAGATGTGCTTCGAAAAACGGTAGCAGGCGTCCGAATGCCAGCCAACCGGCGCCGGCGATCATTTTACGAAAAACGACGGCGCCGAGTCCACCGCCGATGCCGACGAGGACTGCTGCGGCGATCATAAAGGCGCTCTGGGAAACGGAGAAGCGACCGACCCGTAAGACGTAGGCGGTTCCTTTAGGTTCGAACGCGAATTGCACGATGGCGTCTTCGTTCGGATCTACCGAAATTACTGCAGCGCAACCGATGATGCTCCCAATCGGCAGGGCGGAATCGCCGCGAAGGGAACCTAACGGGCTTGATGAGCGATTATAGAGAGCGATGAGCTACCAGTTCCAACCGCCGCGCCCCTACGGCGCCACGGCATCGACCTCGACGCTGCTGAGCCAAGTGCTCGGCATCACCGGCCTTGGGCTCTGCATAACCGCACTCGCCGCCTATCTTTTCCGCGATATGGCGCCCGGCTTTCTCGCCATCGGCGCATTGATCGGGGGATTCGTGCTGCTCTTCGCGATCCAGCGTATGAGCGCGAACGAGCCCGTCGCCCTGTTGCTGTTCTACGTCTTTACCTTCCTTGAGGGCATCGGGATCGCGCCGACGATCGCCTACTACGCGCACGTCGACGGGCCGAGCATTGTCGTCAACGCCGCGCTGACCACTGGGCTTGGGATGCTTGGCCTCGGCGCGATTGTGTACGCGACGACCTTCGATTTTCGCCGTTTTTACGGCGTGCTAATGATGGCCCTGATCGCGGTTATCCTGATCAGCATCGTCTCGCTCTTCATACATTTTGTTTCGCCGACCGCGATCTCGTGGGTGATTCTCTTTATCTTCGCCGGTTTGACGCTCGCCGATTTCGCGCGTATTCGCGCCGGCGGGGACGGTTTGGGTGCGGTCATGCTGGCAGTAAGCATCTATCTCGACGCGATCAACATCTTTCTCGCGTTGCTGCAAATATTCGGCGGCCGCCGCTCGAACGATTAGCGATCGAACGTGTGCGGGATCGTCGGTCTCTTCGCTCCCGGTCGAGATGCGGCGCGGCTCGCGTATTTCGGCCTCTACGCGCTCCAACATCGCGGGCAGGAATCCGCGGGTATCGCCGCCGGCGATGGGGGAACGCTTCGCTCGCATAAAGAGATGGGATTGCTTGGAGCGATCTTCGACGAGGATATCCTCGCGCAATTAAGCGGTTATGTCGCCGTCGGCCACACGCGATATTCGACGACGGGCTCTTCGGTCGTTGTGAATGCGCAGCCGCTTCTCGAGCGCACGGACATCGGCGAATTCGCCCTAGCGCATAATGGGAACCTCACCAATACCGACGAGCTGCGCGCCGGACTGCCGGTTGGAACGATCATGCAGGCCTCCTCGGATACCGAGGTGCTCGCGAAACTTATCGTCGAGGGATCGGGCACGATGATCGAGCGAATCGAGACGGCGATTCAGAGGGCGCGCGGCGCCTACTCGATCGTACTCTCGTCGGAGAGCGAGCTCTACGCGTTTCGCGACCCATGGGGCGTTCGTCCGCTCTGTTTGGGCACCTTCGACGACGGCGGTTACGTCGTCGCAAGCGAATCCTGTGCGCTGGCAACCGTCGGCGCCCGCTACCTTCGCGAGATCGAGGCGGGCGAGGTGGTTCATGTAACGCACGATGGTCTTACCTCGTATCACGTTCACGTGCGGGATGAGTTTCCGGCGCTCTGCATGTTCGAATACATCTATTTCGCCCGCCCCGATTCGAAGCTCGACAACCGTTCCATCTATATGGCGCGCCACGAGATGGGGCGCAGGCTCGCGCGCGAACATCCCGTCGAGGCCGACTGCGTGATGGCGGTACCGGACTCCGCCGTTCCCGGAGGGATCGGGTATGCTACCGAGAGCGGGTTGCCGTACATCGAAGGGCTTATTAAAAATCGCTATATCGGTCGCACCTTTATCAGCCCCGATCAGTCGATGCGTTCGCGCGGCGTGCATTTAAAGTTCAACCCCGTCGTCGAAAACCTCCGCGGCCAGCGCGTCGTCGTGGTCGACGATTCCATCGTGCGGGGAACGACGACGCCGCGTATCGTTGCGTTATTACGTGAGGCGGGTGCGCGCGAGGTGCATTTACGCATCACGTCGCCGCCGATTTTGCACCCGTGTTATCTCGGAGTCGATATGGCGAGCTACGACGAACTCATCGCCGCGAATTATAGCGTCGATGAAATTCGAGTGAAGACGGGTGCCAATTCGCTTGGCTACCTCTCTCTGGAGGGCTTGATCGCGTCGACGGGGCGCAAGCGGGAAGAGATGTGCTTGGGCTGCCTCACCGGCGTCTACCCGACCGAGCCCGCCGAACACGAGCGCGCTCCGCACGCAGCGCTCACTCGCTCCTAAATCACAACGGCAAGCGGGGCGTTCTCGGAGGAGACTCTAGGGCTCGGGCTGGAGGTTCCGGACGAGCGAACTAGCGGCCGGGATCTTGATGCGGTCCGCGAGCCTGAGGAAAGCAAGAATTCGCACGTTGAGCCACGTCGGGTCGAATTCGAACCATCGCAACCCGTGGCGCGCGGAGAACGGAAAGGCGTGGTGATTGTTGTGCCAGCCTTCGCCCCACGAAAGGAGCGCGACCCACCAGCAATTGGTTGAGAGATCTTTCGTGCGGTAGGTGCGGTAACCTAACGAATGCGCGGCGCTATTGACGAGCCAGGTCGTGTGATAGCCGAGCACGAGGCGAACGAAGATTCCCCAGACGACCCAGGTCCATCCGCCGAGCGCAAACAGCACGAGCGCTAATGCGATCTGCAGATAGACGTGCGTGCGTTCGAGGAAACGGTAGAAGCGGCTTCCACAGAGGTCGCGCGCAAAGCGCGCGATCTCTGCTTCGGTCGGAATCGCATCGTTGTGTTTGTATATCCACCGGATATGCGCCCAACGAAAACCGCGATCCATTCCATGCGGGTCGTTTTCCGTGTCGGCGTTGGCATGATGCTTGCGGTGCGTCGCCACCCAGCGGATCGGGTCACCTTGCAGCGCGAGAGCGCCGAAGATCGCGAGCACGTATTCCAACGGCTTGCGCAACCGCAAGCCGCGGTGGGTGAGCGTCCGGTGGTAGAAGAGGGTAACGCCGAGTGCGCCGGTGAGGTAAGCAATAATCGCGGCCACCACCAGTGCGCTCCATTGGAACGCGCCCGGGATGAATACCGCGAGCGCGCCGATATGAATCGCTGCGAGTCCGAAGCGATTCATACGGCGCCGAACGAGGTCGGTCACATTGGCCTAACGGTAGCTGGGACGCGACGCGAAGCAGTCGCGGCAGTAGACCGGCTTATCGCCACGTGGTTGGAACGGGACTTCTGCGACGCCGCCGCACTGGCTGCAGGTCGCTTTGAACATTTCGCGGCGCGCGCCGCCGCCACCGCCGCCGTTACCGCCGCGGCCACCGCTCGCTTTACGGGCGGCGCGGCAATCGGCACAACGGCTCGGCTTATTCGTGAAGCCCTTGCTCGCGTAGAACTGCTGTTCGTTTGCGGTAAAGGTGAAGGTGCGTCCGCAATCGACGCAGGTGAGCATTTCATCGGTGTACATTCGAGACATCTCCTTGGATGCGAGGCGCGTTTGCTTCGCATGGGGGTGGGTAGATCCGCAAGAGCGAGTAGCAGCTGCTCCCGAGGCCAAAGAGCCCCAGCACGGTGCCGAAGATGTACTCCTCGAACCCGGCAGGTGACCGTAGGCGGTTGCTTCCACGGAGCGGGGCCAATGCCCGCTTTTTCTCGCAGCGATTTTCGTACTTTCGAGCCTCGGGCGGAGCAGGGGAGGAGAAGGATTCGAAGAGGGCGTCGGCAACGCATGGGCGCGGTGCGGGCCGACCACGCCGTGCGGTGAGGGGGAAAGCTTTGAATACTCCCGTTTTCATGTCCGATGAGGGAGATGTTGTGAGCCAGGTCGATCGAGCGATCCACGCCGCCGTAGAGGCGCGCGACGAACATACCGCCCTCCACGGCCTCCAAGTAGCTCGCCTCTCCGAAGAGCTGGGGCGCGCACTCGCTCTCGACGCCGATGATATCGATGCCTTGCGTGAAGCGGCCCACATTCATGATGTCGGAAAGATCGGCATCCCGGACCAGGTTCTGTTAAAGCCGGCGCCGCTGACGTTGCGCGAGTGGGAGATCATGAAGAACCACAGCGCTCTCGGCGCACGGATCGTTGCAGCGCAATCCTCGCCCCATTGGGAAGCGATGCATGCGTCATCGAAGATCGTCAATGCTGTCCTCCACCATCACGAGCATTTCGCCGGCACGGGCTACCCCGATGGGCTTGCCGGCGATGCGATCCCGCTTTGGTCGCGGATCATTCTCATCGCCGATTGCTACGATGCCCTAACCGAGACGCGCGCCTATCGTGCTTCGTTGACGCACGAAGACGCATTGGAGGTGATGTCCGGGGAGCGCGGGCGCGTCAGCGATCCCGAGCTCTTCGATGTTTTCGTACGGAGTATCGAGTGCAGCCGTTGGAAAGTAACCGGGCGGGAGCGAAACGGCTAACGTAGGAGCGGATTACCGCTCCGGGAAGCGCGCCTCGCGTACCTCGCGTGCGTACTCGGCGAGCGCCTGCGTCGCCGCCGAACCTAATTCAGCGAAGCGTTTCGCAAACGGTGGTGACTGTGAATAGATTCCCAGTGCATCGTGGAGGACGAGCACCTGCGCATCGCAATGCGGGCCGGCACCGATACCGACCGTCGGGATGGCAATCGACGCGGTAATCTCTGCGGCGATCTCGCTATCGACCACCTCGAGCACGATTGCATAGGCTCCCGCAGCTTCGACTTTTTTTGCTTGTTCCAGCAGGCGTTCGCGGTTCGCACGTTTTTTGTATCCCGGGCCGAGCCCGGCTGTCTGCGGCATCACGCCGATGTGCCCCATCACCGGAATTCCGGTCGCTGCGATCGCGGCTATGCGGTCGGCTTCCATCCCGCCGCCTTCGAGCTTTACGCTGCATGCGCCGCCTTCTTTGACCAGGCGAATCGCATTGCGTACCGCGTCTTCGTCGCTGACGTGATAGGAGCCGAACGGCATATCGACCACGATATGTGCGCGGCTCGTGCCGCGCACCACGGCCTGCGCGTGATGGATCATCACTTCGACCGTAACGGGCGTCGTTTCATCGTATCCCAGCACGACGTTTGCGAGGCTATCGCCGACAAGGATGATATCGATACCAGCCGCTTCGGCGAAGCTCGCAAACGGTGCATCGTAGGCGGTCACGATCGGAAATGGCGTGCCTTTCCGGCGCCGCACGGCGCCCGCGGTTACGCGACGCACCGCGCGCCCATGGGCGGGTTCGTAGGGGCGCGCCTGATCGCTCGCGCCGTGCGCGGACATCGTTATCCCGCGATCTTCTCGGCGAGATGAACGAAAGCGCGCACGGGCGTTCCGGTCGGGCCCTTCGCCGACCACGCCGTCTCGCCGTCGACATACGCGGTGCCGGCGACATCGAGATGGATCCAGGGCGTTGTATCGACGAACGCTTTCAGAAACGCCGCCGCAGTCAACGTGCCGGCGGGGCGGCCACCGGTATTTTTAAGATCGGCGATATCGCTCTTCATCGCGTTGCTGTAATCATCGTAGAGCGGCATGCGCCAGTACCGTTCGCCGCAGTCCTTCGCTGCATCGAGAAAGAGCGTTGCAAATGCATCGTCGTTGCTCACGGCGGCGCTGGCGGCATGGCCGAGCGCGATAACGCAGGCGCCGGTAAGCGTTGCCGCATCGACGATCTGCGTTGCTTTAAGCGAACGTGCATAGACGAGTGCATCGGCGAGGACGAGCCGACCTTCGGCGTCGGTGTTGATCACTTCGATCGTCGTGCCGTTGCTCGCGCGCACGATATCGCCGGGTTTCGTAGCTTTCCCGCCCGGCATATTCTCCGTAGCCGGAACGATGCCGACGACGTTGAGTTTCGGCTTGAGTGCGGCGATCGCACCCATAGCAGCGATCACGCCGGCGCCGCCGGACATGTCGTATTTCATCTCTTCCATCTTCTCGGGGGGCTTGAGCGAGATGCCGCCGGTATCAAAGGTGATGCCTTTGCCGACGAGTGCGAGCAATTGGTCGCTACCGGGCGCACCACGATAGTGCATGACGATGAATGCCGGCGGCTGTGCGCTGCCCTGTGCGACGGAGAGGAAGGAGCCCATCTTTTTCTCAGCGGCCCACGCAGCGTCGTGCACCTCGATCTCCATGCCGTGCGCTTTTGCGACCGAGCTCGCTTCGGCGGCGAGATGCGTCGGCGTCATATCGTTCGCCGGGGTCAGTGCCAGCCGACGTGCGAGATTGACCGCTTCACCGATCGCGACACCGCGTTTGATGCCGCGCCCGATGGCATCGGCGTTGAAGCCCTGCGAGAGAAGGAGAACCTCGCTCACGGCGATCGCGCGTTCCGGAGCGCTCTGGTAGGTCGTCGTCTCGAAACTGCCGGCGATCGCTCCCTCAGCGGCAAACGAGGCGCAGCGTTCTTCGTCGCCTGCGGCTTGCTGCGGCAACGCGATCGCGAGTTTCGTCGCAGCGCGCTTCCCGAGCACGCGTACCGCCGTCCCCGCGACTTTTGCCATCACCGAAGGGGTAAATGCGGTGGGATCGCCGAGCCCGAGCAGCAGGATGCGCCTGAAGGAATGGCCGGCGGCGTGCAGCAGGGTACTCTCGCCGATCTTCCCTTTGAACTCGCCGGAGGCGAGAATATCGGCAATTGCCCCGCCGAGGAGGGTATCGAGCTCTTTTGCGACGCCGGCGAGCGCGCTCTCCGAGGGAATCGGTACGGCAATCGCGCATGGCAGCGACCCGAGAGCATCAGATGATTGAAGAACGTGCATGGTCAACCTTTCCCGTGGGTGAAGAAGGCGAGGTGAAAACGCCTTCCGTTCAACCCAACTTTCCGTCGTCGGGCTGCGATGCCCTTGCGGGGGCGCGCCGATGAGCGAGAGCAAGGATGCCTACGCGCTCGCGGGCGTCGATATCGCGGCCGGCAACGCCGCGGTCGCGCAGTATCGCGAGGTCCTCGGGCGCTGGCAGCACCCCGATCAACTCGATGCAATCGGTGGTTTCGGCGGGCTCTTTGCCATGCCGGGAGATGCGACGCGTGCGTTGGTCGCTTCAACCGACGGCGTCGGAACGAAGATCCTCATCGCCGCGGAGTTACAACGCTATGACGGGGTGGGTCGCGATCTCGTCAATCATTGCGTCAACGATATTCTCGTCGTCAACGCCACACCGTTGTTCTTCCTCGATTATTACGCGGTCGGGAAGCTCGATCCCGAGATCGCCGCGGCAGTGGTGAGCGGTTGTGCGAATGCCTGTCGCGCACACGGTTGTGCATTACTCGGAGGCGAGACCGCCGAGATGCCCGGGCTCTACGCACCGGGGCATTTCGATCTCGCGGGAACGATCGTCGGCGTCGTCGATCGTGCTGCGGTTCCAAACCCGCAGGATGTCGAGCCGGGAGATGCCGTGATCGGACTTCCCGCCGTCGGCTTGCACACCAACGGCTACTCGCTCGCTCGCGCGCTCGTACCGCGCGAAGAGTGGCTGCGCCCGTTCGGTGCCACGACCTATGCAGACGCATTGCTCGCCGAACACCCGTCGTATTTCGATGCGGTGCGCGCGATTCAAAAAGTCGCGACGGTAAAGGTCATGGCCCATATCACTGGTGGTGGATTGCTCGAAAACCTTCCGCGTACGTTGCGCCCCGGCGTCAAGGCGGTGCTCGAACAATCGCGCTGGCAGGTTCCCGCGATACAACAAGTCTTAGTCGATCGTGGTGGGCTCACGCACGAAGAGCGGTACCGCACGCTCAATATGGGCATCGGCTATACGTTGGTCGTCCCGGTCGAGGAGGCAGCACGAGCGGTCGCAGCGGTCCCGGGCGCAAAAACGATCGGTTGGATCGAGGCGCGAATCGGGGAGGAAGCACAGGTAACGATCCATCCGGCGCGCAGCGCCGATTGAGAGCGCTCGCCAATCTCGTCGTCGATCTTCGTAGCGATACGTTCGACGGAGAGCGTGCCGCCGAAGCACGGCGGCGATTGGAGGCGCGAGGCCTGCAGATCGAAGAGCGAGAGCGCGACGATGAGCTCTGCGCGTGGATCGATGTTGCTTTCGGCGGCGGCTGGAGCGGCGAGGCCTATCGCTCGATAAGCCTCGTTCTTTCGAACGGCGAGCAACGACGTGCCTTTCTCTCGCTCGCCGCACGGGGATTGCGCTACGCTTGGTTGCGTGGCGAAGGATCCCGCCAGGGTACTGCGGTCTTCGGCCCGATCGGCGTTGTTGCCGACGCGCGCGGAGAAGGTATTGGCGCCGACCTTGCAGCTGTAGGGTGTGCGCGCCTTCGCGAACTCGGCTACGAACGCGCGTTGATTCCCGCAGTCGGCGGCCTACAACTCGAGCGCTTTTACGAGCGCGCGCTCGGCGCGCGCGTGGTCGAACGCATCGATCCTATGCGGTGGCGGGAGCCGCGCGCTCGCGTCGTTGCGATGGCGTCGGGGAACGGGAGCAATCTGCAGGCTTTGCTCGATGCGATTTCGTCCAGCGAGTTGCCGATCGATCTCGCGGCGGTGGTGGTGAATCGCGAGGATGCGCGCGCCGCGGAGCGCGCTCGCGCGGCGGGCGTGCGACACGTCGAAAAAGCGATATGGCTCCGTGCTTCGGAGTCACGCGCGAGCTACGACTCGCGGCTGCTGGAAAGCGTCGATCGCTTGGAGCCCGAAGGTGTGGTGTTGCTCGGTTGGATGCATCTGCTCGATGCGAAATTTGTCGCGCGCTTTCCCGAGCTGCTCAATCTGCATCCTGCCTATCTGCCGCACGATCCGCTCGCCGATTCGGTGGTAGTACCGGATGGTAGTTCTATTCCCGCGTTTCGCGGCGCCCATGCGATTCGCGATGCACGTGCGGCGGGCAGTGCCTGGGTCGGCGCGAGCGTGCACCGCGTGAGCGCGGAGACCGACCGCGGCGAGGTGCTGCTTCGGCGCCCGCTTGCCTCCGAGGGACGCAGCGAGAGCGAGCTTGCCGATGCGTTACGTCCGATCGAACACCGCATTACGGTGGAGGCGATGCGGCTGTGGTGTTTCATGCGCGAGCGCATTCGCGTCGTGTAACGAACGGGGAAGCCGCTGCGAGAGAAATATGTTCTTAATGTAAAGGTACCCCCCCCCCCCCCCCCGGAGAAAAGGCGGCGTTCGCAGACAACTGCGATTTATTGTATGCCAATGCTTTTTAAACGGGAGAATTCGTGAGATTTCCAAAACTACGAGCGACGCTTATGGTATTGCTCGCTACCAGTGCCCTCGCCGCATGCGCCGGTGGGATGAGCGGCATTCCTCGCGTCGCATCACCGACGTCCCGCGCGCACTCGATGACCGCGAGCGGCATTCCTCTCGCCGTGTCACCTGCCGCGGAAGCACGCTCGGTTACACCGATGTCAAATCCATGCTCGAAGAGCACCAATATTTCGACGGACAGCTCGTATCCGGGAAGTTGCATGGGCCCCTGCCCCCCGGGAGCGCCCAGTGGCACCTGCGGACTCACGCCGCCGAGCGGAGGACCGCCGAGTCCACCACCGGGATGGAACAACTGCGTCATTGGCTGCAATCCCGGTAATCCCGGCGATCCGATCAATGTTGGCCCGCCGTGTACGCCAATCTCATCGTGTATCGTATGGCCCGGTAAAACGGCTAAATTTGGGGATCAATGTACGGCCGGTACGCTTTCAATTGGGCAAGAAGTTCCCGGCTACGGCGATACTAGTCATCTCGCGTCCGGCACGTGGTCCGTGGACGCATCGTCGGGTTCGGCTCTTGACGTCATCGGGTATATCTATCCGACTTTAGGAGGGACGGCTTATTTTGTTCCGTTGTCGAGCTCCATTGGGGTGGCCGTTTTTGGGATTTCGTTCAATAGTTCGGTTCCAGTCGGGTCCAATACGTCGATCGCCAACGTATCGAACATAGATAACTTCCTGTCAAAGCATCTATTACATGGGTTTAAACTTGGAAATCCGGTTAACTGTTATCCTGGAGGGAACTGGAATGGGAAGTATCCTTCCTAGGGGTTGGCCACTGGCAATTGTGCATGTGCTCGGAGCCCTCGTATTATTGGCTGCGGTGCATGTATCCGGCCCATATGACAGAGTGCTCCGGCCTGCGCATTACCTAAGCCAATGTGAGTTGTACGATCCGCAACCTGTTCCCAAAATTGGGCAAGCCCTATTTGTTGCGGGTGAAACCGTGCCTATGCTTGTTTACAATGAAATTGCCGTTTCGCGAAGCGTCGCTCCATTTACGCCGGAAGCGTATATTTTAGAAACCAAAAACGACAAGAAGGTTTTCTTCGTATCTCGTAACGACACAATATTTCGTGCGAAAGCGTCTAGTTTTAGATTACTAGGAGGATCTAATCTTACTCTGAACGATACGCTGCCGAAAATTCAGCCACTTCTTAAAGTGCGACAACAATTAGTGTTTGTTCCCTGCTTTTCGAAAAAATGGGATGGGAAATACCCACCCCGATCATCTCAATAACAAATGCTCTGGTTTCAAAGGTCGAGAAGTGGAGTACGAACAAATTGTCGATTATGCGGTTCGCGCTCTATACAATTGCACCGCTCCCCGCGTAGGTTGACAGTATAGCCGCCAAAATCTCGTGTTTATGCTGCCGCTTCGAGCGGCGGTTGATCTTGATTGTTTGGGGATGGCTCTGCGCCCTGCGCGGAGGCGCGCTCTTC
>Ga0209012_1000525_pt1 | contig 53543 bp, 47 predicted proteins | sample RS3BMetagenome_FD_184735 | JGI IMG/M metagenome (GOLD analysis project Ga0209012, IMG submission 184735) | Ferric oxide microbial mat and aquatic microbial communities from Rainbow Spring, Yellowstone National Park, USA - RS3B (SPAdes) (version 3) ... | reverse complement strand
CCGCGCGCGGATGAACGGCGTCCGCCCGCGGACGAGCCACGACCATGCGCAATCGAAGGAGAACTGTGCATCGACGAGCGAGAGCCGCGTGCGCTCGAAGCAAGAGACCGCGCCGGCGAGCAAAAGCCGCATGGCTTCGAGTCGAAAGGCCATGTCGGCGAGCGACGACCGGGCGACTGCCAGGCGCGACGACGCGTCTCTCGGCGAGAGCGGGGCGCCGTGGAAGCAAAGAGATGCGCTCCCGAGCGACGGGCGTGGGCGACTCGAACGAAAGGCTGCGCCGCCGAAGACGGCGTCGATCGCTCGCGACGGGGCGACTCCGCGTCATCGCGCTCGGCAATGGTCCCTACGCGCAGACTCTCGACGACGACGCGCGCACCCTACTGCATCGCGGGCGTAGGCGGCGCATCGCGCGCGCGTATGCCCAGTTCCCGAAGTAATTGTCGTCTACTGGAACTGCACGATAGCCGCCGCCGTCCCCGGTTTGCCCCCATTTGTGGTCGTGCCGTTGCCGTCCTTGCCTCCGCCGCCAGCGGCGCCGAAAACGATTCCGGATTGCGTGGAACTGTCGAGCGTGGGCGCCGTGCCGAACCACACGACGCCAGCCGACAATCCGCCCGCGCCTCCGCCACCGGGACCGCCCGCTCCGCCGTTTCCACCGGAACCGCCGTTGCACGAGGAGCTTCCCGCGGTGCCTCCCGAGCCTCCGAGCTGCCCGGATTGTCCCGGTGCACCGTTACCGCCAGGGCCCGCATTTGCAGCCGTGAGCGCGCTGGAGTCGATCACCAACGAAGCGTTGTAGGCCAGCACCGCGATGCTGGAGCCTCCTCCTCCTCCGCCGAGACCTCCTGAGCCACCGCAGCCGCCCGCCCCGCCTCCGCCCGCCCCGCCGATCACATTTGCTGCAGCGCCAGCCCCGCCACCGCCTCCCCCCTGGCCGACGCTGCCGGGTCCTGCCTGTTGCCCTGCAGTCGGCGTCCACGCCCCTCCCGAGAACGTCGCCCAGTTCGGAGCGCCCGCACCCGGCGCACCGGACGCGCCGTCCGCGCCCTTGCCCCCGCCCTGGCTGGGAACGAGATTGCAGTCGGCGGACGTGCCTGCGTTGTTCGGGCCAGGCTGACCGGATTGGCCATCCAGGTCGCTGGCCGGCTCGCCGCTCTTCGCGGATCCACCCGCACCTCCAACGCTCGTCGTGCATTGCGGGTTGGGCTCTGCGAGGCCACCGGCCCCCGTGCCCCCCGCGCTCACAGATGCGGATCCTGGATTGCCGCTGGGCGCTGAACTCCCATATGCAGCGGCCTGGCTCCGATCCTGCCCCTGCACCGCCGCGCCGGCCGTGAGCGCACAGCGATGCATGGTCACGTTGCTTGAGCCGTTGACGAGAGCCGCGATGCTCGACTGCCCGTTGCCCGCGCTGTCCTTGCCCGAAGCATCGGGCGCGGTGAACGCCATGTCCTCGATGTCGACCGCGGCGCTTCCGGCGTTGACCACGAGGGCCGGCTGGTTCTGTGGGCCGACGACCAGCGCATGATTGCCGACATAGCTCCAGGAGCCCGCCGTGCAGCTCAGGCCCCCGAAGAGGCCCACTGCGCCCGTGACGCTCACCTGCTCGTCGTAGGTCCCGTTGCACACGTACACGCGCCCCTTGCTCCCGAGGTTCGAGAGCGCGTGGCCGATGCTCGCCCAGGGCGCCGCCGCCGTACCGTTGCCGCTCGTGTCGCTTCCCGTGCTCGCCGACACGAACACCCCGAAAACATCGCTCAGGATGCACGGATCGCTCGTGTTCGACGGCACGTCGCCGTCCGGGTCGCACGCTCCGTTGCATGCGTGATAGCCGCTGCTGCACGCGATGCCGCAGTTGGGCGGGCTTCCGCCGCACGTCGCCGTGCCGTTGGTCGGCACCGGGCAGTCGTTGCTGCACGAGCCGCAATGGTGGACGTCGGTCGGGTCGTAGCACGAGTCACCACACTGCTCGGAGGTGCTGCCGCCGCACTGCACGCTGCACACCCCGCCGCCGTCGGCCCCCAGCGTGCACTGCGCGCTGCCCGTCCCCGCATCCGGACCCGGGCACGCATTCGTGCACGAGCCGCAGTGCGCCGGATCGCTCGGGTCGACGCAGCTGCCGTTGCAGTCCAGCGACGTAGGCGCCGTGCACCCCACGCCGCACACCCCGTTGGTGCACGTGGCCTGACCCGCGCCGCCGTCCGGCCCCACGCACGCGTGGGTGCACGACCCGCAGTGGCTCGGATCGTTGGCGCTCACGCACACGCCGTTGCACACGATCTGCCCGCCCCCGTCGCACGCCGCACCGCCCTCGGCGTCCATGCCCCCCGAGCCGTCGGAGCCATCGTCGCCCGGGCCGCCGTCGCCCGCGTCCTCGCCGCTCGCCTGGTCGGTGCTCGCGTCTCCCTGAACCGGTCCGCACGTGTTGGTGTCGCTGCAGGTGCCCGCGATGTCCGTGCCGCAGCCGGCGAACCACGCGGCGGTCGCCGCGGTGCCGATGCACAGACCGAACGTGACCAAGTGATTGGCGCGCATAAGTGTCTCCTCCCTTTCCCCCGACGTTCAGAAGCTTCCCATGGCCGCGGCGCCTGCGCTTCCCGGCCCGATCATCGGCACGACGGACACGCCGGCGGCGGTGACCGAGGCCGAGGCTTTGGGCCACAGGAACCACGTCGCCACCGCGCCGACGGCGAGCACGCCGCCCGTCACCCAGAAGACGCGCGACAGCACCGCGCCGTCGTGCTGCGCGTTGACCGTGTCCTTCAGCTGCTGGCAGCCCGCCGAAGACGATCCCGAGCAATCGGGGTTCTGCTGCCGCAGCGTCGTCGCCTTGTCGGCGTCGCCGTTCGAGGCGAGGCCGAAGCCCAGCCCCATCCCGCCCGCGACGACGGCGAGGCCGCCGATGGCGGCGACCGTCACGATGCGCGCGGTCGACGGTCGACCGGCGTTCTCGGGCATCACCGTGTCGGGCGGAGGCGTCATCGGCGCAGGCGCGTCGCCCGACGAGGCGGCGCTCGCGCCGGGAGCCGGAGAGCTGCCAGCAGCCCCGAGGGTCCCCGCACCCGCGCCCGCACCCGCCGCGGGCGCATCGGCGACCATGAAGCTGACGTGCGCCAACTGCCCCGCGACCGTCTCGGCGTCCGCCGTCTTCGTCCCCTGCGCGGTGCGCGCCTCGACGTGGTGCTTGCCCGGAAAGACGTCGACCGGCTGCGCGAGGGGCGCGACGCCCGCCGCCGCGCCATCCACGCTCACCCGCGCGCCCGCGGGCGCGAGCACCTCGATGTGCCCCGTCTGCGCCATCAGCTCGCTCACGTGATTCCCGGCGCTCGCGCGGTCGGCGTCGCTCGTCGCGAGGCGACCGAGCTCGCGGAAGTGGTCGAGCGCATCGACCAGGTGCCCGCTCTTCTGCTCGCTCAGCGCGAGGTTCCAGAGGATGTCGGGCTTGTGCAGGACCGTGTACGCCTGCGCGAACGACAGGCGCGCCCCCTCGAAGTCGCCCGCCTTCACGCGGCCGAGGCCCTCCTCGAACCGCGCCTGCGCGTCGCGCACCGCCTTGTCGTCGGCACGCGACGACGCGGGCACCGCCACCCCCAGCGCGCCCGCCACGATCGCCCATCGAACGGCTCGTCGCATCGTCCTCCGCCTTCGCTCGTCGGCGCGCGTCGTTGTACCGCGGCTGGTGCGGCGAGGCCAACCCGTGTCGAGCGGGGGAGAGGCGGAAATCAGGCCAGGACGATGCGGACGGACCGTCACGGGCTCCCCACGATCTGCGGCCCCGGAGCGGGAAGTTCGACGACGTGCGACGGCGCTCGCGTCGAGAACAGCGCCACGTCGAAGCCGACAGTCTTGCGGCCGGCGTCGTCGTACGTGACGGGACCGGACGCTCGGACCCAGACGGTGCCATCGTCGGCCACGGTGACTCGCTCGGCTTCGTAGCCTGCCAGCGGCAGCGGCACTGGCTGCCAGCCCCCGGCGCCACGATGCCAAAGCGAGCGCTTCGCGTCGACGACGGCCCAGGCGCCGCCCGAGGGATCCGCCGCATACGAGAGGATGCCGCTGCCCTCCACGGGAGGCTCGAGACGCTCCCAGCCATTGCCGTCGAAACGCCCCAGGTAGTTGCGATCCGGTCCGGCCGAGCGATGCTCACCGCCGAAGACGATGAGATCGGTCGCGCTCCGACCGGCGATTCCGTATGCAAACCCCGACGTCACTCCGGCATCGCCGTCGTGCGGCAGTGGCCGAACGACGGCACGGGCGCCCGGCCGCGACCAGGTCTCGAGCACTTCGTCGTCCGCACTGCAATGGAAGCTCGTGACGAGGGCGAGCGAGCCGTCGCCGAAGGTCGCGACGGGACCGATGCCAGGGAACGAGGGCCGGCAACCCCCGGCGGTGGCGATGCGCGGCACGATGCCCGAGCCTCGGCCGATCCCGCGCAGCCACTCCGATCCGTCGAACGTGCCTCCGCGCACGAGGAGGGCCGCTCCGGGTCCCCAGGATCGAACGGCGATGTCCGTATCGACGACGCTCGCCTTCGGAAGGGCGACGACCCAGCGGCTGCCGTCCCAGCGAAACACGGTGACCTCGGTGGGCGGAGGGACGTCCCAGCGCTTCAGGAGGAGCCACGCGTCGTCCGGCCACGAGCCCACGACGTCGATGTCGCTGGCGTCCAGCGAGCCGTCGGGCTCACGAGGCAACCCGGCTTCGAGCGCTCGGTCCCGGACGATGGTCGACCCACGGACCGCCAGCACGGCGGCAGAGCCGCATAGAAGGGTCGCGCCGTGGACATCGCAGAGCCGGAGCCCCGGCGGCATCTCCTCGCTGGTGTGCTTGACCGTCGCGAACACGTGCAGCACTTCGGCCGGCGAAACCGCGCTGCTCCGTGCATCCGTCGGCTCCGCTGCCGCTTCGACGGGCATGGCGGGAGGAGCCCCGCCTTGCGCAGGCGCCGATCGTGAGCAGCCCGTCGTGGCGTCGGCGGCGGCACTCAGCAGGACCGCGATCGCGAGGAAGACGTGAGAGCTCGCGATCATCGCAGGCCCCCGGCGACCCGGTCGGCCGCAACTGGCTGGGTGTGGCGGAAGAATCCCTCGAGCGGGTGACCGTAGGGAAGCGAAGCGACCGCGAAAGCCGCCTGCTCGGTCCCCGTCGCCTGTTCCCAGCCATGGACCACGTAGGCCCACTGGCGGGTCGATTCGTTCAGCCACCACGTGTCGCGGCGCACGCCGCCGACCTGCGGGTGACCGCCGGATCCCCAGGACGAGTCGACCTCGAAGATGCGGATCGGACCGCCCGTCGCGAACTGATGCGCGCGCGGATGCTGCGGGTCGGGATCATCCAGCGCGAGCAAGTCGCGGACATCGGCCGCCGTCGCGACGCGCTGATCGTAGACGATGGCGCGATGCCCGGGCTGGTCGGAGCTCGGGGGGCCCAGCACGACGACGTCTCCGGGGCGCACGTCCGCAACGTCGGGAACGCGAGACCAGCCGTGCGCTCGGAGGCTCGACAGGGACTCTCTCTCCACGGGCCCGAACCCCGCGCTCGCTCGCGTCTCGCCGCTCGCTCGCAGGTACGCCTGCTGCACGTAACCGGCGCAATCGATGCCGACGCCGTGATCGAACGCGAGCTGGCGGATGGCCGCCGTCGTCCAGCCTCGGGCCGGCCGCGGACTCTCATCGATGAGCGCCTGGGTCATTGCGCGGATCTCCTCCGGTGAGGCGCGACCGGACTCGATGCGATTCAGTGCGCCGGGCGAGAGATGCGCGCGCCCAGCGGCAGCCCGTAGCTCCATGACGGTCTTCGGCTGAGCGAGCGACCGCGCCTGCACGGGATACGGTGTGCTCATGCGGAACGCCGTCGCCGCCGGGAAGTCACCGTCCGGCGTTCGATAGACGGGGACCATCGCGGCTCGAAACGTCTCCAGCTTGCGCTGCATCTCGACGTCGCGCGCGTCGCGGCGCACCTCGGAGACGCCGCGCGTCGCGACCAGCTCCTCGAAGCGGCGCGGCAGCGGCGCATCCGGAAGGCGGGGCGCGCCGTCGGACGACACCGACTCGCGAGGACTCGATGCGCCCGACGCGCGACCCGCCGCCGGTGAAGGGCTCGCGCCCTCGCTCCGCGACGCGCCCGCCCACCGTTCCTCATCGCCCCAACCCGAGATCCCGTTCGCCATGCCCCTTCATCGGCCGCTGTCGACACGAAGTTGCGCGCCGGAGGCGCCTCAGAACGTGAGGCTCTGGCCCGACCTGCCGACCGTGCCGTTGGGCATGCCGCCGGCTCCCCCAGCGCCATTCGTGCAGGTCCAGCCGGAGCCGACGGCGCCCCCACCGCCGGAAACGACGCAATACGAGTCGCCACCGGCCCCGCCGCCGCCCTGGCCGCCCTTGCCCCCGTTGCCGCCGGGTCCCCCGACTCCACCTGCCAGCGGCGTTAGCGACGACGTGCACGGCTTCTGCGCGCCTTTGCATCCGCTGGCCACATCGCCATTCGCTCCCGTCAAACCTGCTGCGCCGTTGCCTCCGGGCCCACCGGTGCCGCCGGTCCCCCCGGCCCCGCCATCGGCCGTCGTGACGCTGACGCCTTGGATCGTCACGTTCGCTGCGTACGCGAACACGCCGATGCTGGCGCCACCGAGCTGGCCGACGCCTCCGCCCAGGCCACCGGTCCCTGGGCAACCCGGCGTGCCCGCCTGAGCGCAGACCATGGTGCCAGAGCCGCTCTCGCAGATGAGATCCTGGGTGTTGTAGTGGCATCCGTAGCTGGTGCCGCACTGGGGCGCCTGAAGCGTGCCGTCGTCACCGGTCAGTCCGACCCCACCGGTGGATGTGGACGTCGACGTGTCGACGAACCCCGACGGACCGTACCCGGACGTTCCGGCGCCCCCCGGGACTCCGACGCCTCCGTCAGCCCCGTCGGACGCTGGAGAGCAGCCGCTCGATGACCCATTGGAGCCGGCGCCACCCGTGCTGCCGGTCGATCCCGCGCCGCCTTGCGCCACGGTGATTTGCACGTTGTCGAGCGCGAGGCTCGTGCCGGCGCCCGTCGCGTAGACACCGTACAGCGACTCGCCCACATTGGCGGTTGCCTTGGTCAGGAGCTTCAGGTTCTGGATGGTCGAGCTGCCGCTGTAGCTCGCGCTGATCGCCGCATAGCCACTGACCGGCTGGATGCTCGGAAGCGCGGTCGGATTGCAGTCGTACGTCCACACGCCTGCCGAATCGACCCAGCCGCCCTCGATGGTCACGCCCGCGGGCACGCTGACCATCTGCGGCTCGGAGAGCGTGCTCGTGTCATCGATGTAGACGATCGTCTTGGCTCCGACCGACTGACTGACCACGGTCAACGCCGCCGTCAGCGTGCCGCAGGGGAACACCTCGGTCCCGCACGACGATGACGTTCCCCCCTGCGGCGCGACGAAGACGCCGTGGTTCGTATCCGGCTGGTAGCAGGCGCCATTGCACTCCGTGTACCCCGGATTGCACGTCCATCCGCATGCCGTGCCGTCACAGTTCGGCGTCGCGTTTGCCGGGGCCGTGCACATGACGCAATTGGGCCCGCACGCGTTCACGTCGTCGGCGACGCACGTCCCGGAGCAGAGATGGGTTCCGCCCGTGCACTGGCACGTGCTGCTGACGCAGTGCTCGCCGCCGGTGCACGCCTTTCCGCACTGCCCGCAGTCGTTGTCGTTGCTCGTCGTGTCGAGGCAAGCGCCGCTGCAGTCGGTGTATCCCGTGTTGCACGAGATGCCGCACGTGGCATTGGCGCATGTCGGCTGGCCATTGGCCGTGCCCATGCACGACTTGCTGCAACCCCCGCAGTTGCTGGGATCGGTGCTCGTGTCGACGCACGAGCCGTTGCAGAGCGTGGGCGTGTTGCCCGAGCAAACCGTAACGCACGAGTAGCTGCCGCCGGATCCCTGGCATACCGGATCCGTGGCGCCGCACGTCACGCCGCATCCGCCGCAGTTCGGCGAGCTCGAGATCGACGTCTCGCAGCCGTCATCCGGGTTGGTGCTGCAATGGGCCCATCCGGGAGCGCAAGACGAAGCGGAAAACGCGCACGCGCCGCTCGACGTGTCGCACGACACGGCGCCGCTGACGTGCGGCAGGTTCGTGCAGTCGTGGCCGCAGGAGCCGCAGTTCTTCGTGTCGTTCGCGACGCACTGGCCGTTGCACGTCAGATCGCCCGTGGGGCAGCCCGCCCATCCATCTCCGTCCTGCGACGGCCCGTCGCTGGTCACGTCCTCGGGCGCGTCGACGGTGGCGTCGCTCCCGACGCCACCATGCGCATCGCTGGCGCTCGCGTCGTGCGCGTCGGGCCCGCCGTCGTGATAGATGACGATCGTCCCGTCATCGCCGGCGTCGGCGGTTGCATCGTCGCTCGAGCCGACGGGCCCCCCGTCGTCGCCGCTGGCGGTGAAGCTGCTCCCGCTGCACGCGGCCACCGCGCCGAGCGGCAGCACCATCGCAGCGAACAGGAAGGTACGAACAAGAGCCATCCGCGAGTTCCCCATGGCGTTGGCGGGCGCGTGTAGCACAGGCATTCGCCGCGACCAGTCGCGGACGGTCCGACGCCTCGGCGCTCTCCTGTCCCCCCATCGGCCGCCGGGGCGGCAGGTTGCTCGCCCTGGACACCGGTGCAGGGCGGACTAGCCTCGCGCCGTGGTCGCCTCCGCCGCTTCCACCGAGCCCGCAGCCTCCCTGGCCGTCGCACCGAGCGGACGGCCCTACCTGGTGCGGGTCGACGGCGGCGAGCAGGGGCTCGCCGCCGATCAGGCGCGCGCCGTGGTCGAGGCGTTCGAGCGCTCGACGGGAGCCGGCGTGCTGCATCTCGGTGCTGCGGAGGTGCGCACGGCGCTTCCCCCGCCGATGGCGTTCTTTCGGCAGATCGGCCACGAGCTGGTGGCGCGCGCCTGCGCACACCCGGAGCTCGAGACCCTGCGCGATCGCATCCACCTCGACGCGCCGGTCGACCGGCTCGAAGGCATGGCCGAGGCCGTGCCGCCGATGCAAGGGGCCGAGTACGTCACCGGCGAGACGCTCGCGCGCGTGTGGAGCGAGACCGAGCAAGCGCTCCGCGACGCCCTCGCCCGCTGGCGCGGCCCCGTATCCGAGTGGCTGGCGCGGCAGAGCGACGCCTGGGCGACCGTCGGCCGCGTGTGCTTTCACCTGGCCGAGAACAAGCGCGATCCGGATTTCCCCTTCGCCTTCCTCGCGACGTACACGACGCGGCTCTCGGCCGAGGGCACGGCCCAGCATCGTCCGCTCGGCCACGCCCTCGCCGAGTCGCGCGCCGCGCAGGATCGCCATCGATTGCTCGCGCTGCTCGTGCCCGTGCAGCGCGCTGCCGAGCGCAGCGCGCTGGTTCGCGCCCTGGTCGACGGCGGCGACATCTACCATCCGCTGCGGTGGACGCCCCGGCAAGCCCACGGCTTCTTGCGGGAGGTCCCGGCGCTCGAGTCCGCGGGCATCGTGGTTCGCGTGCCCGACTGGTGGAGCGCGCGCACGCCGCCGCGCGTGCAGGTGAGCGTCACCATCGGCGGCAAGAGCCCCTCGCAGCTGGGCGCCGATGCCGTGCTGGATTTCTCCACGGCCCTGGCCCTCGGCGGCGCGCCGCTCTCGGCAGAGGAGCGGCGCGCGATCCTCGCCGCGACCGATGGCCTGGTGCTGGTGCGCGGCCGGTGGGTCGAGGCGGACGGAGCGCGGCTTCGCCAGGTGCTCGAGCACTGGAGCCGGGTCGAGCGCACCGCCCGGCGCGAGGGGGTGCCTTTTCACGAGGCGATGCGGCTTCTGGCCGGAAGCGCCGTCGAGGGCGACCGGGCGGCGTCCCTCCCGGACGACGCGCGCGACTGGTCGCGCGTCGAGGCGGGACCGTGGATGGCGCGCGTGCTCGACGGGCTGCGATCGCCGCAGGCGCTGGCCGCCGTCGATGCCGGGGACGAGCTGCGGGCCACGCTGCGGCCCTACCAGCGAGTCGGCGTGCAATGGCTCTGGTGGGCCCACGAGCTGAGCCTCGGCATCTGTCTGGCCGACGACATGGGGCTCGGCAAGACGCTGCAGGTGATTGCCCTGCTGCTTCTGCGCAAGCGGGCTCGCGCCCGACACCCCGCCATGATCGTGGTGCCGGCGTCGCTCGTGGCCAACTGGAAGACCGAGCTCGAACGCTTCTGCCCTTCGCTTCGCGTGCTCGTGGCGCACGCCGCCTCGGCCGGCCAGGCACGGCTGGCGTCCGCTCGCGGGGACGCAGAGGCGGCCGACGCGGTGCTGACGACCTACGGCGCGGTCGCGCGCACCGGGTGGCTTCGGGAGCGCGAGTGGGGGCTGGTCGTGCTCGACGAGGCGCAGGCGATCAAGAACCCGGGCGCCAAGCAGACGCGCGCCGTCAAGTCGCTGCGAGCGCGGGCGCGCCTCGCTCTGACGGGAACGCCGGTCGAGAACCGCGTGGGCGATCTCTGGTCTCTCTTCGACTTTCTCGCGCCCGGGTTGCTCGGCGGCGCGAAGCAGTTCGCCGAAGCGACCAAGCGCATGGCCGCACGCGACGGCGACGGGTATGCGCCGCTGCGCCGGCTGGTCGGCCCTTACATTCTGCGGCGGCTCAAGACCGACAAGCGCATCATCGCCGATCTGCCCGACAAGACCGAGGTGACGGCGTACTGCGGGCTCACCAAGCTGCAGGCCGTGCTCTACCAGCGCGCCGTCGAGGAGCTGGAGCGTGCGCTGCACGAGACGCGCGAGGGCATCGATCGGCGCGGCGCGATCCTCGCCGCCCTGACGCGCTTCAAGCAGATCTGCAACCATCCGTCGCACTTCCTCGGCGACGGCACCTGGGCTCCGGAGGCGAGCGGCAAGCTCGCTCGCCTGCGCGAGCTGTGCGAGCCGATCGCGCAGCGGCAGGAGAAAGTGCTCGTCTTCACGCAGTTTCGCGAGATCACCGGGCCGCTGGCGGCCTTCCTGCGAGAGGTGTTCGGGCGCGAGGGGCTCGTGCTGCACGGCTCCGTGCCCGTCAAGCAGCGCGCGGCGCTCGTCGAGGTGTTCCAGCGCGAAGCGGGGCCGCCGTTCTTCGTGCTGTCGCTCAAGGCCGGCGGCACGGGGTTGAACCTCACCGCGGCCTCGCACGTCGTGCACTTCGATCGCTGGTGGAACCCGGCCGTCGAGAACCAGGCGACCGACCGCGCCTTCCGCATCGGCCAGAAGAAGAACGTCCTCGTGCACAAGCTCGTGTGCCGCGGGACGGTCGAGGAGCGCATCGACGCGCTCATCTCCTCCAAGCGCACGCTCTCGGACGCGATCGTCGAGGGCGACGGCGGCGCCGGGCTCACCGAGCTGTCGAACGAGGAGCTGATCCGCCTCGTGTCCCTTGACCTCGCGAGCGCGATCGGCGAAGAGGCCTAAAGCGCGCGATGGCTTGGCACGAATACCGCCGCTACGTGCCCGTCGCAGAACGTCGGCGCGACGCATCGCGCGCGCTCGCAAAGCGCACCAAGAAAGGGCTGCCGGTCGACCCGGTCGTCATCGAGGGTCGCACGATTGCGCGAACGTTCTGGGGCAAGGCCTGGTGCGACAACCTCGAGCGCTACAGCGATTTCAGCAACCGCCTGCCGCGCGGGCGCACGTACGCCCGGAACGGATCGATCGTGCACCTCGGCATCGGCAAGGGACGCGTCGAAGCGCTGGTGCAGGGGTCGAGCCTGTACGAGGTGACGGTCGGAATCGCACCACTTTCCAGGCCGAGGTGGAAGGCGCTCGTCACCGCGTGCTCGGGCGCGATCGACTCGGTCGTCGAGCTGCTTCGGGGCAAGCTGTCGAGCGGCGTCATGCGGGTGGTGACCGATCCGGCCCGCGGGCTGTTCCCGGCGCCCGCGCACATCGAGATGACGTGCACCTGCCCGGACTGGGCGTCGATGTGCAAGCACATCGCCGCGGTGCTCTACGGCGTCGGCGCACGGCTCGACCGTCAGCCGGATTTGCTGTTCGTGCTGCGCGGCGTCGATCCGGTGGATTTGATCGGGGCGAGCACCGCGGCCCGACCGGCGGCGAAGCGCCAGGGTGCGAACGTCATCGAGGCGAGCGATCTCGAGAGCGTCTTCGGGATCGAGCTGGACGCTGCACCTTCGAGACGCCCCAAACGTCGCGCGGCACGACGCTGACGGGTCTCAAAACGTCGTCTTGAACTCGCCCAGATTGCCGCCGGGCGCCGCGGCGGATGCGGGCTTCGGCTTGGCGTGGGCCGACGCCGCCGCGCGCGCGTGCGCGTGACGTGGGGCTCCCTGCGCGGGCGCGCCGGCCGCGGTGGAAGCCGCCGAGGGCTCGCCCACCGCGGGCGGCTCGCTCGCCGCCGTCGGCATCGCCGTAGCCCCCGACGTCGCCACCGCCGTCACCGCCCCCGCCGCCCGCATCGTCGCCCCTGTCGCCGTCGGCCCTGGCGTCGCCCCCGTGACCCCACTCACCCCCGTCACTCCCGTGACCCCCGTCACCCCCGGCTCCTCCGCCTCCCCGCCCGACTTCGCGCTCATCATCTTCAGCCCGACGAACAGCGCCATCACGACGACGACGCCCGCCGCGATCGCCACGACGATGCGCGGGCCCATCGCCGGAGGCGCGACCACCGTCGGCTCCATCTCGCGCTCCTGCGCGCCCGCCGCGGCCCCCGCCACGTCCCCCGCCGCACCCCCGAACAGCTCCGGCGCCTCTTCGATCAGCTTCGCGCGATCGAGCCGCAGCGTCGGCCCCGGCTGCGGCCGATCGACCAGCACCTTGGGCAGCTCGTCGGGCGACGTCTGCGCCGGCCGCACCGCGTGCTGGGCGTGGTACGCCGCCGACGCCTGGCCGTCGCTCTGCGGCGCAGTCCTCGCGCGCCCTTGCGGCGGGCCGCCGGGGATGCCCTCGAGCAGCACGTCCACCGAGTCGTTCGGTCGGCCGCTCGCCGCCGGCGCGCCGTGCCCGGGATGCCCCGGTGCCGGCACGACGAGGCCCCCCGGCCTCGGAGGCGCCGATCGCGGTCCGGAAGGCGGCCCCACGCCCGGATCGGTCCCGCTCCCCGACGACGAAGCCGCGGCCGCAGGCGACGTGGCCCACGGGGCCGGCGGCGACGACGGCGGCCGCGGCGACGACGGCGTCGGATCGGTGTCCCCGCCCATCTCCGCGCGCACGTCGGGCGAACGCAGCGCGCCGGGCGTGGACGGGTCCGTGTCGAATTGGTTCCGCGGCATGGGGCGTCCCGCTCTCCTGCGCTCTCCTGGCCGTACGCTCCAGGTTCGTTGTACCGCCTCAGGAAAAAGCGTGCCAGGCATCTCGACGCGGCTCGGCGCGTGCGTATAGATCCCCGCATCATGACGATCCTGGGTGGGTTCGGCGGCAGAGGACCGGGGGGCGAAGCGGGCGCCAACAAGGCGGGCGGCGGCGCCATTCCCTACGTGACCGAGCGCGAGTTCGAGCAGCAGGTCCTGCGCAGCGAGCTGCCGGTGCTCATCGAGTTTTCCGCCGAGTGGTGCCAGCCCTGCAAGGCCATCGCGCCCGAGGTCGAGGCGTTCGCGCGCGAGATGGAGGGCAAGGTCAAGGTCGTGAAGATCGACGTCGACAAGGCGCCGGTCATCGCTCAGCAGCTTCGCATCCAGAGCGTGCCCACCTTCATGGTCGTGGCCGAGGGGCGCATCCAGGACGCGGCCGTGGGCGCCATCCGCAAGAAGAAGATGCAGGAGCTCGTCGAGCCCTTCCTGCCGCGGGCGGCCGGGGCGCTCAAGGCACTCGAGGTGGCGCAGCTGCTTCAGGGCGGGGCCGTGGTGCCGGTCGACACGCGCGACGCGGCGGCGTTCGGGCGCGCGCACCTGCCGCGCGCCGTGAATCTGCCGCTCGAGGAGCTCGAGTCGCGCCTGGCCGAGCTGGCGATGCTCCAGGGGCAGCCCGTCCTCTATTGCCGCTCCGGCGACAAGACGAAGGAAATGAGCGAGCGGCTGGCCGATCAGGGCCTTCCGGCCGCCTTCCTCGAAGGGGGCCTGCTCGCCTGGGAGGCGGAGGGCCTGCCGGTCGAGCGCTCGTAGCGGTTCCGACCGCTTGGTCGGTCGCGGGGGGCGCACGTGTGGCCCCGGCCGTTCGGTCGTATACTGGATCGGTGGTGCCCAAGCGGAGCGACCGCCCGACGATGCCGCCGTCGTTCGACGTCGCCCGCTTCGCCAAGGACTCGGACGCGCTGATCACGGCCGTCACGCCGAAGCCGCCACCACCGGCGAGCGAGCTCGATGGCGAGATCGAGGTGCAGGGCGAGGTCGAGATCGACCTCGACGAGACGACGCCGGACGCGCCCGGGCCGCCGGCCGGGGCGGTGCCCGATCTGACCGCGCGCTCGGAGGTGCGCCTGGTGACGCGCCCCAAGATGGGCCCGATCACGACCGACGAGGCGTGGGCGCGCACGGTCAGCGGCGCGCCCACGGTGGTCATGGCGCCCGCGGCGCTCAAGCGCCTGCCGCTCGATCACCGCGCCGGGTTCGTGCTGTCGCTGATGGACGGGGTGCTCGATCTGGCGACGCTCGCCGACGTCTCCGGCATGCCGCGCGAGGAGGTGCTGCGCGTCGTGCGCGACCTCTACGAGTCGGGCGTCGTCGATTTCCGGTAGGCCGCCGGGCGCCTCGCGTCCGCGGTCAGGTCCGGGGGCTCACGGCGCGCACCAGGTGCTTCTGCGCGAGCGCGAAGAGCGCGAGCACCGGCAGCGACAGCACGACGTTGCCGGCCATGACGATGTGCCAGCGCACGCCCGTCCCCTGCTCGCGCAGCAGCGCCACCCCGAGCGGCAGGGTGCGCACGCGCTCGTCGGTCGTCATCACCAGCGGCCAGAAGTAGTCGTTGTAGTGGAAGACGAAGCTCACGAGGAACAGCGACACGAGCGTCGGCATCAGCATCGGCGCCAGGATGCGGTAGACGATCGTCCACTCGCCGGCGCCGTCCATGCGCGCGGCCTCGATGATCTCGTCGGGCACGCCGAGCAGCGCCTGGCGCACGAGGAACGTGCCGAGCGCGCTCGCGGCGAACGGCACCACGAGCGCGGTCATCGTGTCGACCAGGCGCACCTTGGCGAAGAGCAGGAACACGGGCACGAAGGTCGCCTGCGCGGGGACGAGCAGGCACGCGAGCACGACGCCGAAGGCGAAGCCGCGCCCGACGAAGCGCAGCTTGGCGAGCGCGTAGCCGGCCGGCAGCGCGAGCGCGATCTGCGCCGCGGCGATGGTCACCGCCATGAAGACGGTGACGCCCATGTACCGGGCCACCGGGATGGTCGCGAACACCTCGCGGTACGCGCCCGCGTCGAGCTGCTTGGGCAAGGGCGCGGTCGGGTCCGCGACGATCTCGGGCAGCGTCTTGAACGAGGTGACGACCATCCACGCGTACGGCAGCAGCCACGCCGCCGCGGCGACCGACGCGAGCAGCAGCACGAGCGCGTAGCGGCGGCGGCTCTCGCGCAGCGTCATCGCGAGCCCTCCGCGCGCGAGCGCCACACGCGAAGCTGAAGCCCCGCCACGGCCAGCAGCAGTACGAAGAAGACGACCGTCAGGGCGCTCGCCTTGCCGACGCTCAGGTCGAGGAAGATCTGCTCGTAGATGGCGTAGACGAAGAGCTCCGTCGCACGCGCCGGGCCGCCCTGCGTCATGATGCGCACGACGTCGAAGGCCTGGAAGCTCGTGACCAGGCTGGTCGTCGCGACGAAGGCCGCCGTCGGCGCGAGCAGCGGCATCGTCACGTGGCGAAGGCGTGCCCACGCCCCCGCGCCGTCGAGCGCCGCGGCCTCGAGCAGCGAGGGCGGCACGCTGCGCAGCCCGGCCAGGAAGATGATCATCGCGTAGCCGGTGAGCTTCCAGACGCCGACGACCGCCAGCGCCGGCAGCGCCCAGCGCGGATCGCCGAGCAGCGCCACCTGGCCCGCGCCGAGCGCGCGCAAGAGCCGCCCCACGACGCCGCCGTTGCCGTCGAGCATCCACATCCACAAGAGCGCCACCGCGACCCAGCTGACGACGTACGCGCTGAAGACGCTGGCGCGCACGAACGCGAAGAGGCGCCCTGGGCGATCGAGCAGCAGCGCGAGGCCGAGGCCGAGCGTCATCGTCCCGACCACGACGATCGTGCTGTAGCCGAGCGTGCGCAGCGCGATGCGGAGCAGCTCGCCGTGCGCGGCGAGCGCGGCGTAGTTGGCGGCGCCGACGAAGCGCGCCGGGGTGAGGAGGTCCCACGAGAAGAGGCTCTCGTAGGCGGCGACGCCAATGGGCAGGATGAAGAAGACGACGAGCAGCGCGAGCGTGGGCGCGAGCATGGCCCAGGGGTGCCAGCCCGTGCGCGGTCTCACGCGGGCCTCCGCGCGTCGTCGCGCGCCTCGTCCATCAGCGCGTGCGCGTCGCGGCCGGTGAGCACGGCGTCCTCGAGGCGCGGCTCGACGACGTCGCGCTCGATGCGGAAAAGCTCCGGCGCCCACGGCCACGGGTCGACGTCGGCCAGCTGGTCGTAGGCGACGCGATCGTTCGGGTGGCGCGCGTACCACCCGCGCTCGGCGAGGCGCTCGACCGCGGGGCGCGTGACGGGCATGTACCCGGTGCGCGTCGACCACGCGATCGTCTGCTCGGCGTCGCACATCCAGCGGACGAACTCCCAGGCGGCGCGCTTCTCCTCGTCGGGCGCGGAGCGCATCAGCACGAACATCGTGCCGCCGGTGGGGACGCTCGCGCGCACGTCGCGCGGCAGGGGTCCGGCGACGACGGGGAAGCGCGCGTTGTCCTCAAGGTAGCGCACGTACGCGGTGCTGCTCCACATCATCGCGATGCGGCCCTGGAGGAAGCTCTCGTTGCTCGACTGCCACGCCTGGTAGTCGCGCCCCGGCGGGGGCCGCATGACGCGCTCGTCGCGAACGAGCCGCTGCCAGAAGCGGATCGCCTTCTCGCCCGCCTCGCCGCCGAGCGACATGCGCCCGTCCGGCTCGACGAGGCGGCCGCCCGCCTGCCCCACCATCGCGACCCAGTACCACCAGGAGATGGGGACCTCGAAGCCCCAGCGCACCTCGCCGTCGGCCGAGCGCTTCGTGAGCCGGCGCGCGACCTCGACGAGCTCCTCCCACGTGCGCGGGAAGCTGGCGCGCTCCTGCTCGAGGAGGCGCGCGTTGGCGAAGGCGATCGGCGTCGAGCGGTTGAAGGGGATGGCCACGAGCGGCTGCGCCCCGGCGCCGCCGCCGGCGAAGGCGCCGCGCTGATCGAGCGCGGGCACGAACGGCAGCGCGCGGGCCCCCTCGTAGTCGTCGAGCGGCTCGAGCACGCCGGCGCGCGCCAGGTACGGCACGATCTCGCAGACCACGTGCGAGAGCGTCGGCGCGGCTCCGGCCGCGATCGCCGTGCGCAGCTTGGCGAGGCACTCGAAGTAGTCGCCCTGGTGCACGGCGCGCACCAGCACGCGCGACTGGCTGTCGTTGAACTGCGCGACCAGATCGAGCAGCACCTTGCGGACGAGGTCCCCGTATGCGTACCAGAAGGTCACGACGACGCGGCCGTCCTCGTGCTCGGGCCGCGCGCGCGGGGCGCAGCCGAGCGGCGCCGCCAGCGCGAGCGACGCGCCGGCGCAGGCGCGGAGCAGGTCGCGGCGCGCGATCACGGCAGGAACGATAACAAACCCGTCCTGGTCGGCGCGCGGCAGCGGAAGTAGGCGGTCGACGCCCCACCGAACGGCGCTGCACGGGCTGCGTCCGAGGCTGACCCTCCGGAGCGCGCTCGTTGACATCGGCTTCGGCCGGCGAACGCGTCCGCGGCCACGGTGACGGCCAGCGTGCCGGGGAAAAAAGCGAAGTACCCGACCGCGAGCGGGTGGGCGGACAGCCACACGTGCGCCGGACCGTACGGCGTGAGGATGCCCATCACCCCGACGACGCCCAGCAGAGCGCGCGCGACCGCGAGCTTCTGCCGCATACCCTTCGAGAAGGCGGCGACGCGGTCGGCCCTGCGCTCCCACAGCCCGCACGCGCGCAGCAGCTCCTCGACGCGGAGGCCGAGCACGCGCACGTGGCCGGCGTCGGTGCCGCACGAGGCCGAGCAGGACGCGCAGCGTCGTGGTCTTCCCGGACCCGACGACCACCCCGATTCTCGGGGTAGATATCGCAGAGCCGATGCGTAATCTCGCACCAAACCCCATGAAGACCGCTGTCGCTGCCCACCTCCTGTGCCTCCTCACCGTCATCACCGCCTGCGGCAAGACCGATCAGAACGCCCCTCCGCAAACCCCCTCGTCGAACGGCTTGGCCTCGACGGCGCCTTCGTCCGGCGCGACGGATCCCTCGACGGCAGCCGCGCCTCCCTCGGACCCGGCGCCGGCGGATGCGCCCTCGTCGTCGGCGACGCCTGCATCGTCGAGCGCGCGGCCGGACGCCAAGCCTCGGAAGGGGCTCAAACCGGGCGAGGTCATCGCCTTCGCGTTCAAGGCGCCCGATCGGAAGTTCAAGGGGATGTGCCTGGCCGTCCCGCTGAGCGGGGCCGACCTGGCTGACTTCAACAAGGACCGGAAGAAGGGCATCGCGCAGTTCGAAAAGGACATGAAGGTGCCAAAGACGACGACGTTCCTCGATGCGTGCCCGACCGACGAGCTCGTTGGGCTTTGCCGCAACGGGTTCGGCTGGCTGACGAGCTATTATTCGCCCACCTTCACCCAGGACAGCGCCAAGAAGAACTGCGTGGGACCACAGGGCGGAGACTGGCTCGAGTAGCTCGAGCTCTGCGCGCAGTCCGCGCGGCAGCAGACGGCTTCCGGCTGCCGCGCCGCGCTCACGCCACGCGCTCGCCCTCCCCGTCGGCGTCGAACACCGTCACGTGCGCCGCGTCGAGCGCCACGCGCACCTCGTCCCCGCGGCGGTGCGCGTCGAAGCCGCGCGCGCACGCGCGAAGCTCGTGGTCTCCCACGCGCACGACCAGGTGCGTCTCGGCGCCGAGCGGCTCGACGGCCACGATCTCCCCGCGCTCCCCTGCTGCCCCGCCCAGCGCGACGTGCTCGGGCCGCACGCCCACCTCGATGCGCGCCGGCAGCGCGCCCTCCGGTCGCGGCAGCCGGAAGGGACCGGCGACGACGGCGCCCCCCTCCTCGCGCGCCGGCAGGACGTTCATGCGCGGCGAGCCGAGGAACGCCCCGACGAACGACGTCGCCGGCCGCTCGTAGACCTCGCGCGGCGTCGCCAGCTGCAGGAGCTTGCCGGCGCGCATGACGGCGATGCGGTCGGCCAGCGTCATCGCCTCGACGTGGTCGTGCGTCACGTACATCGCGGTGGCGCCGAGGCGCCGCACCAGCTGGCCGATCTCGAGGCGGATGTCGCCGCGCAGCGACGCGTCGAGGTTCGACAGCGGCTCGTCGAACAGGAACACGCGCGGTTTGCGCACGATGGCGCGCCCCATCGCCACGCGCTGCCGCTCGCCGCCCGACATCTCGCCCGGACGCCGATCGAGCAGCCGCTCGATGCGCAGCATCGCCGCCGCCTCGTCGACGGCGCGCGCCCGCTGCTCGCGCGGCACGCCGCGCATCCGGAGCGGGAACTCCAGGATCTCGCGCGCCGTCATCTGCGGGTAGAGCGCATAGCCCTGGAAGACCATCGCCACGTCGCGGTCCTGCGGCGCGACGCCCGCCATCGACCGGCCGGCGATGGAGACGGTGCCGGCGTCGGGCTGCTCCAGGCCGGCCACGATGCGCAGCGTCGTCGACTTGCCGCACCCGCTCGGACCGACGACGACCACGATCTCGCCCGGCTCGATGGCGAGCGACACGGCGTCGAGCGCCGCGGGCGCGCTCCGGCCGCGCGCCGGCGCGAAACGCTTGCTCACCCGATCGAGCAGGACGTCCGGCGCGCCCACCGTCACTCCGGCGTGGACTCGCGCCACCACTTGTCGGCGCTGGCCAGGTCCTCGCGTGTGTCGATCTCCATGTAGCCGCCGTGCGTGTCGACGCGGTGGAACGCGGAGCCGCGCTCGATCATGTCCTGGAACAGATCGATGAGGTAGGCGCGCTCGAAGGTGCGCCCCTCGCGCCACGCCTTGCCCGCCCAGCGGGCCCCGGCCTCGTCGAACGCGTCGACGAGCTCGCGCGCCCCCTGCGCGGTCACCTTGGCGACGCCGATGAACTCGCCGCTCGCCGCCTCGGAGGCGATGCGGCGCGACAGCTCGACGACGCGCGGCCCCTCGGCGCGCATCTTCTCGGCGTCGCTCTCGGGGTGGAGCGACCGGTCGACGTAGCGGCGCCGCCAGTCGGTGTCGCAGACGAGCACCTTGTCGTGGGGCGCGGAGACGGCCTTCTTCACGGCCGAGCCGCGGTAGACGATGTCGGCGTACGTGGAGACGAAGCCGCCGCCAAGGTGCTCGCGGGCGCACATCAGCGAGGCCAGGATGTTGTTCTTCTCCCAGTCGCGGTTGTGGACGAACGTGAGCTCCGGGTAGCGCGCCCGCACGACCTCGGCGCGGTAGCCGCAGATGTAGACGACGTCCTCGCGAGCGAAGCCCGCCGCGCCGAGCGCCTCGAGGATCCACTCGAGCATCGGCCGCCCCATCACGGGGACGAGCGCCTTGGGGATGTCGTCGGTCTCGGGGCCGAGGCGGCTGCCTCGACCGGCGCCGATCACGATGGGACGCATTCGGGGAGAGTATCCTACGCGCATGCCCGACGAGCTCACCTTCGCCCTCGTGAGCGACCTGCACTTCGGCCCCGAGGCGCGCTGGCAGGGCAAGCTCCGCAAGCTGACCCACCGGGCCGGGGACCTGGCGCGCGACTTCGTGCGCCGCGTGAACGACGAGATCCGCCCCGACTTCGTCGTGAACCTCGGCGACGACATCGAGGACGAGTCGCGCGAGGCGGACCTGGCGCGCTACGGCGAGTGCCAGGCGATCCTGCGCTCGGCGCGCGCGCCGCTCGTCAACGTGGCGGGCAACCACGACCTCGTCCACATGAACCGCGAGGACCTCGACCGGTTCTGGGAGCGCTCGGGGCCCCTCTACTACTCGCTGGACCGCGGCGGGTGGCACTTCGTGGTGCTGCACACGATCGAGCGCAAGGACGTCGACATCCGCATCCCCGAGCCGCAGCTCGAGTGGCTGCGGGCCGACCTGGCGGCGGCCCGGGCGCCGGCGGTCGTCTTCATGCACCACTCGGCGAGCGATCAGGACGTGGAGGACTCGCGCTGGTGGCCGGGGCGCGCGAACGTGGCGCTCGTCGGCAACCGCGCGGAGCTGCGGGGCATCCTCGAGGCGAGCGGGCGGGTGCGCGCGGTGTTCAACGGGCACCTGCACTGGAATCACCTGGACGTCATCGCCGGGATTCCGTACGTGACGGTGCAGAGCCTCGTCGAGAACCTGGACGAGGACGCGCCCGGCCGGCCCGCGGCCGCGCACGCCGTCGTGCGCCTCTCCGGGCGGCGCATGCGAGTTCGCGTGCACGGAAACGATCCGGCGCGGTATCAAGTCGAGTGGTGATGCTGCGCCGAACCGCCGCGCTGGGGGCTCTCCTCGGGATCGGCGCGTGCGCGTGCAACCGGGCCGCGGCGACGTCGTCGCGGGCCGCGGGGGCGAGCGAGCCCGCGCCGGCGCCCAAGGCCGCGCTCTCGCCGGCATCGGCGTCGGCATCGGCGTCCCCCTCCGAGTCCGCGGCGGCGCCCGCGCGCACGCCCGCGTCGGCGTCCGCGCCCACGCCCTCCAGCCCCACGCCCTTCGGCGCCCCGACCGCCATCGCGCGCTACTCCTGCCCCGTCGTCCTGCCCGGCGGACCTCTTCACCGCTACCTCGCCGTCGGCGACACGCGCGTGGCCTTCGTCGACGGCGACGACCTGCTCGCGCTGGTCAATCGCTCGCCGACCGGCGCGCTGCCGCCCACGTACATCCCGCAGGACCTCGTCGACCTGCGCGACGGCAAGCCGCGCAAACCCTCCGAGTGCGAGAGCGAGCACGCGTGCCTGCGCCGCGAGGCGGCCGACGCGCTCCGCCGCATGCTCGACCAGATGAAGGCCGAGGGCGTGCCCGGGCGCGTCGAGTCGGCGTACCGCGGCTTCCACACGCAGTGCTGGGTGTTCGACGGCTGGGCCACCAAGGCCCGCGGCGGCTTCTGCGAGGCCGCGACGCAGAGCGCGCTGCCCGGCCACAGCCAGCACCAGCTCGGGACGACCGTGGACCTCTTCACCCAGGAGTGGGCCGACCAGGGGTACAAGCTCGGCCGGGGCGTCTTCCGCAACGGCTTCGGCTGCACGCGCGGCGGCAAGTGGCTCGACGAGAGCTCGTGGCGCTACGGCTTCGTCGTCTCGTACCCGATCGACCCCGACGACCGGAAGGACGGCTCGCGGTGCATCGAGCGCGTCGACCGCCCGATGCCCATCGACCCGAAGACCGGCTACAAGCACGAGCCCTGGCACCTGCGCTACATCGGCGTCGACGCGGCCGCGCGCTACCACCAGGCGTGGCTGGCGAGCGGGCCCGGGACGCCGGCCGAGATCACGCTCGAGCAGTGGCTGCGGGCGCAGCGCGGGCTCGTGGGCGACGCCGAGCTGCCCGTCTGCGACGGTTGCCAGTGCGGCGCCTGCGCCACGATGGCCAGCGACGGCGAGAAGACTCCCTGCGGCGGCGCGTCGCTGCGCCTCGACGACGACGGGCGCGTGCTCGCGCCGGACGAGCCGCCGCACCTGCTCGACGCGAGCGCGAAGGCGGCCGACGACGGCGCGGTCGTCGTCGAGGCGAGCGTGCACGCGCCGGCGCACACGCCCACGCAGACGCCCGTGACGACGCAGGACGGCCCCGTCTACGTGCAGGGCGCGACGTTCGAGTCGCTCGTGCCCTACCCGGACACGCAGCCGCACCGCTACGTCGATCTGCCCGGCGCCTGGCGCCTCGCCGTCGAGCCGGAGCCGCCCGCCGCCGTGCGCTGGCCTTGGCGCGCGTCGCTCGCCAAGGCCGATCTCGTAATCACGTGGAACCGCGCCAACCTCGTGCTCCCCGCCAGGCCCGGCGACCTGACCGTCCGCGTCCGCGTGGTGCCGCCCGCCGGCGTCGACAAGCTGCGCGTCACGCTGCTGCGCGACGGCGAGGAGCACGACACGCGCGAGGTGTCGGTCGCGCGCTGACGGGAACCTGGAAGGCCGTTCCGAGAATTGGACCGCCGGCACCATTCCGGCAGCCGGGGTCCATGTCACATCACATCACATAACATCGGCGAGCCCGACTCGAGGGGGTGCCACCAGGCATTTCGCTCACTTGGAAGGAGGGCAGTGCCGCACGGCTGCGATGTTGACGTCGATCGACTCAAACCGGCCTTCGTCGTCGTGCTCTCCGCCTTCTGGTGTCGGCCCGGTCCCTTTGCCGCCTCGCCGCGTCCCCTGGCCGACAAGGCGAGCGCCTTTTTTCTTCGGCTCACGACCCCATGGAGCTGGAGGAGGAGCGTGACCTCGTGGTCGAGGGCGCGATCCCATCGGCCACCACCCTGGGCGAAGAGGTAAGCGACCCGCTCCACGTCGCCGAGTGCCTTGTCCCGTCGGCCGCGGTCGCGGGCGAATCGGAGAAGGCTCTCCTCGTTGCTGCGCACGACCTCGACCGATGGGCTTCGGGCCGCGTCCGGTCCGCCCATGTCCTCGTCCGATGACCGACGCGCCTTCGCCTCACGCAAGAGGTCCTGATGGAGCCGCCGCCCGGCGGACGTTGCGCTCTGGCCCGGTTCTCACTCGTAACGGAGCGCGTCGATGGGATCGAGGTGCGAGGCCTTGCGCGCCGGGTACATGCCGAAGGCCACGCCGGTCAGCGCGCTGAAGACGACGGCGACGACGATGACGTCGGGGCGCAGGAGCATCGGCCAGTGGAACCGCGCCGCCAGGAGGCCGGCGACGGCGATTCCCGCCGCCACCCCGATGAGGCCCCCCGCGGACGCGAGCGACAGCGCCTCGACGAGGAACTGCACGAGGATGTGCCGGCGCTTGGCGCCGATGGCCATGCGCAGGCCGATCTCGCGCGTGCGCTCGGTGACGCTGACCAGCATGATGTTCATGATGCCGATGCCGCCGACGACGAGCGACACGCCCGCCACCGCGGCGAGCAGCGTCGTGATGGTCTGCGTGCCCTGCTCGGAGGCGGCGGCGATCTCGGACAGGTTGCGGATGCTGAAGTCGTCCTCGACGCCGGGCGGCAGCTTGTGGCGGTCGCGGAGCAGCGCCTCTATCTGCTGCTGCGCGCGCACGGTCGCGGCCTGCGTCCTGGCGCTCACCATGATGATGCCCGCGATGTAGTTGCGCAGCCCGCCGAGCACCTGCTCGCCGAAGGTCGACACCGGGATGAAGACGGCGTCGTCGTAGTCCATCCCGAAGGCGCTCTGCCCCTTGCGGGCCGCGACGCCGACCACCTCGAACGGCACGTTCTTGATGCGCACCGTCTGCCCCACCGGATCGGCGCCGGCTCCGAACAGCTGCGTCACGACCGTCTGCCCCAGGACGACGACCTTGGCCGCCCCGTCGACGTCGCTCTGGGTGAGCAGGCGGCCATACGCCGCGGGCCAGTCGCGGATCCGGAAGTACGCGGGCGTCGTCCCCTGCACGTTCGTCGTCCAGTTGGCGTACTCGCTGACCAGCTGCGCGGTCGTGCGCAGCACGGGCGCCGCCGCCGCGACCGTCGGCACCTCGGTGCGAATCGCCTCGAGGTCCGCCCAGGTGAGCGTCGAGGCCGAGCCGAACCCGCCCTGCACGCCGCCGGTGGTCGTCGATCCCGGCAGCACGATGAGCAGGTTCGTCCCCATCGCCGCGAACGTCTGCTGCACGCGCACCTTCGCCCCCTCGCCGACGGCAACCATCGCGATGACCGCCGCGACGCCGATGACGATGCCGAGCGTCGTCAGGAAGCTGCGCATCTTGTTGCGGACGAGGGCGCGCCACGCCACGCGCAGGAGCTCGAGGGCGTTCACTGCGCCGCCTCCGTCGGACGCTGCACGCGCGCGACCGCCGGCTCGTGCCGCTCGTCGCTCACGAGCAGGCCGTCCCTCATGACGACGGTGCGCGTTCCGTACGCGGCGATGTCCGGCTCGTGGGTGACGAGCACCGTCGTGATCCCCTCGGCGCGCAGCTGCTGGAAGAGCGCCATGATGCCGACGCTCGTGCGCGAGTCGAGGTTGCCGGTCGGCTCGTCGGCGCAGAGCACGCGCGGGCGGCCCACGATGGCGCGCGCGATGGCGACGCGCTGCTGCTGGCCGCCCGACAGCTGGCTGGGCAGGTGGCGCATGCGGTCTCCCAGCCCCACGCGCACCAGCGCCTCCTCCCCGCGGCGCAGCGCCTCCTTCGAGCGCAGCCCCGCGTAGAGCAGCGGCAGGGTGACGTTCTCGAGCGCGCTCGTGCGCGGCAGCAGGTTGAAGCTCTGGAAGACGAACCCGAGGAAGCGGTTGCGGATCTCGGCCAGCGCGTCCTGGCCGAGGCCCGAAACGTCCCGGCCCTCGAGCAGGTAGCGCCCGCTCGTCGGCCGGTCGAGGCAGCCGACGATGTTGAGCAGCGTCGACTTGCCCGAACCGCTGGCGCCCATGATGGCCAGCAGCGCCCCCTGCTCGACGGCGAGCGACACGCCGCGCAGCGCCTGCACCTCGACGTCCCCCGTCCGGTAAATCTTGGTCACGTCCTCGAGGCGGATGACGTCGGCCACGGCGGCACCTCACAAGACCCGGAAGCCGCGGCGCGCGCTCGAGCTGCCGGACGGCACCGCCCCCGGGCCGCTGGCGTCGATGACGACGCGATCGCCCTCGCGCAGCGGTCCCGCCTTCACCTCGGTGACCGTGCCGTCGCCGATGCCGACGGTGACCATCACGCGCTCGGCCTCCTCGCCGCGCATCACCCAGACGCTGCGCTGGTCCGATCCCGGCGGTACGTTGGCCGGCCGCCAGCGGAACGCGGCGTTCGGCACGAGCAGCACCCCGCTCGCGTGCGCGTACGGGAACACGACATTGGCGGTCATCCCCGGCTTGAGCGCGAGATCGTCGTTGGCGACGTCGATGACCGCGTCGTACGTCACGACGTTCTGCACGGTCTGCGGCGCGTTGCGCACCTGGCGCACCGTCCCGCGAAAGACGCGCCGCGGGTACGCGTCCACCGTGAACTGCGCGTCCATGCCGGCGCGCAGCTTGCCGACGTCGCTCTCGGCGACGCTCGTGTCGACCTGCATCTTGTGCAGGTCCTGGGCGATCTGGAAGAGCACCGGCGACTGGAACGCCGCCGCCACAGTCTGCCCGACGTCGACGCTGCGCGAGATGACCGTCCCGTCCACCGGCGAGACGATGTTCGTGTAGCCGAGGTTGAGCTCGGCCTGGTGCAGCGCGGCCGTCGCCTGCGACACCTGCCCCTCGGCCGCCTTCACGTCAGCGCGCGCGCTCGCCGCCTGGGCGCGCAGCGTGTCGAGGTCCTGCGCCGCCAGGAGCGACTGCGCGAAGAGCGCCTGGCCGCGACGGTACTGCACGTCGGCGTTGGTCAGGTTGGCGCGCGCCTTGGCGAGCGCCCCGTGCGCGGCCTGCAGATTCGCCTTCGCCTGCGCGACGGCCGCCTGGAAGAGCTGCGGATCGATCTTCGCGAGCAGCTCCCCCTGGTGCACCGGCGAGTTGTAGTCGACGTAGATGGCCAGGATCCGCCCGGAGACCTGGCTGCCCACCTGGACCGTCACCAGCGCGCTGAGCGTCCCGGTGGCGGTGACCTTCGCGGTGACGTCGCCGCGGCGCACCGGCTCGGTGTCGTAGCGGATCTGCGGCCCGCGCCGGGCGCCCGCGAGGATCGCGACGACGCCGATGCCCAGCACGACCGCGGCGAGCACGACGAGCCACCAGCGCCGCTTCACGCCCGCGTCGCTTGCATCGGACGTACCCCGTGATGCGCGACTCGGCCCTGCTAGGATCCGCATCGTGGGCAAGACCGCGGCGCAGTGGAAGTCGTTCTACGCGCGCGAGCGGGCGCGGCTCGGCGAGGTGGGCCTCTCCGAGCGGCTCGACGGCGCGCCCGAGGTCGAGCTGCCGCCACGCGGCGCGCTCGTGTTCCCCCACACGATGATGTCGGCGACGGGGGACCTGACGGCCGCGGTGGCGCGCGCCGTCGTGCGCGCGGGAGCGGACGAGGTGCTCGCGCTCGGGGTGCTGCACGGCGGGCGCGACGCCGATGCGGAGGCGGTGCGGCGGGCGCGCGCGGGCGACGCGGCGGCGCGCGGCGTGCTGCGCGGGGTGCACGAGGCGGGCGAGCCGCTCTGCGACGAGGAGTTCTCGCTCGACGGGTTCGAGGCGATGCTGGCGCTCGCCGCCGCGCGCGAGAAGCGCGAGCCGCCGCGCGTGCACGCGCGCTACCCGTTCCTCGTGGGCGACGATCCGGCGAGCCTGCCGGGGCTCGGGGACCTGGCGAAGCTCGCCGAGCGCATGCCCGTCGTGGCGACGACCGATCCCATCCACCACGGCGCCGGCTACGGCACGCCGCCCGAGGCGCGCCGCTCCGAGCGCGACGAGGCGACGCACGCCTGGGCGCGCGCGTGCATCGAGCGGCAGCTCGAGCTGCTGTCGCGCGGCGACTGGCCCGCCTTCGCGCGCCTCGCGGCCGACGTGCGCAGCGACTTCCGCGACGACGGCCCCGCGCTCGCGCACCTGCTCCGCCGGCGCGGCGCGCCCCGCGGCGAGCTCGTCGAGCTCCGCCTCGTCGACTACGCCGAGGTCCTCGACGAAGACGCCCCCACCTGGGTCGCCGGCCCGCTCCTCCGCTTCACGCTCTGATGGACGGATCGCCAAGGCGCCAAGGCGCCCTGGCGATCTTTCCCTCATCGAGCGTCGCGGTTCGCCAACGGCTCGGCGGCTCACTCCTCTTCTTCACCACGGCGGCGGCGCGGCTGGATGTTCGCCGCGCGCCCCAGCTCGCGGTGCACGCGACCCACCCGCTCGATCTGGCCCTTGGCCGGGAAGCGCTCGTAGAACCCCTCGGAGCGGAAGCTCTTCACGAGGTCGCCCCAGGGCGAGAGCTTCCGCGCCCAGCGGCCGATGCGCCCCTCGACGGGGTTCTCGTCGACGTGCGCGAGGTCGGCGCACACGCGCAGCATCGCCTTGATGGTCACCGGCCGCGTCACCATGTACTGCGCGCTTCCCCACGCGCCGCCCCACACCTTCTCGGCCGCCTTGAAGAAGTCGCGCACCGTCGCGTAGGCGCGGTCGGCCTCGCGCTTGGGGTTCTTCTTGCCGATGGACGCCCAGTCGAGCGTCGCCCAGCGGTGGATCTCGTTGAAGAGCTCCGCCTGCAGGATCCACTTCTCCTGCTTGGAGCGGCCGCCCAGGCGGTTGATCTTGTAGCGGAGCGGGCTGTCGCCCTCGCCGTAGAGGCGCTCGACCACCTGCGCGGCGAACTTCTTGTCCGGCGACGCCCACGACACGCGCTCGTACAGGTCGACGAGGTGGCTCTTGTTGATGCGCGTCGGCGTCGAGTTGATGATGACGAACATCTCGGTGGCGAAGTCCTCGCTCTTGCCGTCGAAGATGATGCACGGCACGAGGATGCTCCGAGCCTCGGCGCGCCGCTGGCGCATGTAGAAGTGCAGCGCCGCAAGCCGGTGCTGGCCGTCGATGATGAGGTACTTGCTGCGCGGCTCCTCGAGGTTACCGACGTTGGTGAACGGCCGCACCGGCTCGAAGCGCAGCTTGTCGGCCGTGAAGAGCAGCACCGTGCCCGGGATGGGCGGCTGGCTGACGGCCGTCTCGTAGAAGTTGCGGATCTGGCCCACCTTCGCGCGCGACATCTGGCGCTGGAACGCCGCGTCGGTGCGCTCGATCTTGCCGATGAACTGGGCGACGTCGTCGTCGCCCTCGGCCTCCTCGGGCGCGAGGCTGCGCTCGCCCTCGGCGTAGAAGCGCGAGATGAACCGGACGCGGTCGAGCAAGTCCTCCGCCGGGTAGGCGGCGAAGTAGAAGACGCTGTCCTTCTGGCGTACCTGCGTCGCGAGCATGGCCCGCGAGGATACTTGAGCTCGCCCCGCCGATCACCAAGGCGCGCGCGTCAGCACCCGCAGAGCTGCAGGCACGACGGCGCGCCCGCGCACCCGTCGGCGCACGCCTGGTCGCAGCTGCCCGAGCCCCCGCCCCCGGTCCCCGCCTCGGGAGCGGCGAGCGGCACGCAGCGGCCCTCGCTCTCCTGCTGGCAGACGAGCAGCGCGCTCTGCTGCGAGAGGAGCTGCTCGGCCTGCGGGCAGCTCGTCGCGACCCCCACGGGGCAGAGCGCGTCGCTGCAGATGCACTCGAGGTCGAGCGTCGAGCCCGCCCCCATGCGGAACCCGCAGCCGGGGTAGGCGCCCTGATCGACGTCGAGGCCTGGGCAGCTGTCGATGCGCTCGCAGAGCATCACCTGCGAGCTCGAGTCGGTGAAGCAGCCGGTGCCGTTCGGCCCGCTGCTCGGGGCCGGCGCCGGCCCGCCGTCGTCGGCGCCCGCGCCGGTGCCGGTCCCGTTCCCGGTCCCGGTCGTCATGTCCACGCACGCGACGAGCGCGAGCAGCGGTGCGAGCCAGAGCAGGCGCATGCCGCAAGCAAACGCGCCCCGGCGCCGCCGGCCAACTTTTCGGCTACGGTCGGCGCATGCCCGACCCCGACCTGGCCACCGCGGCGCTCGACCGCCTGGCGGGCGTGCTCGCCGAGGACGCCGTCTTCGTGCTCGCCTCGCCGGCGCGCGACCCGAAGGACGCGCTCGAGGGTCTCCTGCAGCGCCGCGGCGCCGCGTACGCCGCGGTCGTCCAGGGCCAGCCGATCGCCCGCATGACGACGTCCTTCGACGCGTGGACGATCGAGATGACGCGCGCGATGGCGCCGGTCGCGCCGCCGTCGTGGCTGCCGATGATGGAGGCGGTGCGCGAGAAGGTGACGCTCGAGATCGGCGCGCGCGGCCTGCGCAGCCTCTTCTCGAGCAAGCCGAGCGACAAGGACGTCGCGCGCGTGAAGCGCTACGGATCGCTGGCGGTGCGCGTGCTGCGCGCCGTGCTCGCGGCCGACGGGCCGCTCGACGCCGAGGACCGCCGCACCGTCGCGGCCGTCATCGCGGCGCTCGGCCTGCCCGAGACCGACGCCGACGCCCTGCACACCGAGGGGCCGGTGTCGCCCGAGTCGCTCGAGGTCTACGGCGAGATGGACCACGGCGTCGCGCGCGCCGTGCTCCGCGGCGCGTGGCTGGCGGCGGCGTCCGACGCGATCGATCCGCGCGAGGAGCAGGTGATCGCGGGGGTGGCGCGCCAGATGGGCGTCGCGGACGCGGAGGTGGAGTCGGCGCGGCGCGACGCGCAGGAGCGCGTCGACCGGCGCCTGAAGACGGGGATGGCGGCGGTGGACGCGGTGCGCTTCGTGCTGAGCGATCGAAGCCCGGGCCCGGGCGTCCGCCTCGCGGCCGACGCGGGGATGCTGATGGTGCCGCGGCGCGGGCGCGACGAGGCGCTGGCGCCCGTCGGGCAGGGGGCGCCGGTGGCGCTGGCCCGGCGGCACACGGGCCTGCACGGCGAGGAGCGGGCGGCCGCGCTGGGCGTGGCGTGGGCGGCGGCGCTCGCCGACGACCCGACCGCGGGCCGCCGCGCCCTGCTGCGCGCGCGCTGGGAGAAGGTCGCCGAGGACCTGGGCGAGGACGACCCGACGCCGCGCGAGCGCGTCGAGGAGTGGCTGGACGAGGCGCTGGCGGGGGTTGCGAGGACGCTGCCATGAAGACGAAGAGGCTTGGTTTCCTGGGCGCCGGCAACATGGCCGCGGCCCTCATCAAGGGGCTGCTGCACGGCCGGGTGCTGCCGGCCGACCGCATCACGGCGAGCGACGTGAAGGCCGAGCGCCTCGCGCAGCTGCACGCGACGCACGGCATCCGCACGACCACCGACAACCATGCGCTGCTGCGCGAGTCGGACGTGCTGGTGCTCGCGGTCAAGCCGCAGGTCATCGACAAGGTGCTGACCGAGGTCGGCGCCGACGTGCGCGGCGACCAGCTCGTCGTGTCGGTGGCGGCGGGCGTCCCCATCGAGGCGCTCGAGGCGCGGCTGCCGCCCGGCTCGCGCGTCGTGCGCGCGATGCCCAACACGCCCGCCACCGTGCAGGCGGGGGCGACGGCCATCGCCGGCGGCGCTCACGCGCGCGAGGACGACCTGCGCATCGCGCGCGAGCTGTTCGAGGCGGTGGGGCGCGTGGTCGTGCTCGACGAGGCGCTGCTCGACGCCGTCACGGGCCTCTCCGGCAGCGGACCCGCCTACGTGATGCTCATCGTCGAGGCGCTGGCCGACGGCGGCGTGAAGGTGGGCCTGCACCGCGACACGGCGCTGCTCCTCGCGGCGCAGACCGTGTTCGGCTCGGCCAAGCTGCTGCTCGAGACCGGCGAGCACCCGGGCCGCCTCAAGGACATGGTCACCAGCCCCGGCGGCACCGCGATCGCGGGCCTCCACACGCTCGAGAGCGGCGCCCTGCGCAAGACCCTCATCGACGCCGTCGAATGCGCCACCCAGCGCGCCGCCCAGCTCGGCGCCGACATGACGGCGAAACTGCGACGCGGGTGATTGGGGGGATCACAGGAAGACGGGAAGACGGGAAGGTTTGGTGGATGGAAGGCGCTCCCACCCCCAACACTTCCCGTCTTCCCGTCTTCCTGTTCAACCCCCTGCTTCCAGAGGGGGTCGCCGACGCACCCGCGCGCGCTACTTCGAGATGACGTCGGCGTAGGTGACGAACGCGATGAGCGTCAGCAGCATGAGGAGGCCGATGGCGTGGACGCGGGCCTCGAGCTTCGCGTCCGGCTTGCGGCGGGACACGGCCTCCGCGCCGAGGAAGAGCAGGCGACCGCCGTCGAGCGCCGGGAAGGGCAGGAGGTTGAACGCGCCCAGGTACGCGCTCAGGATGCCGAGGAACTGCAGGTAGGCCCCGACGCCGAGCTTGGCCTGCTTGGCCGTCTCCTTGACGATGCCGACCGGCCCGCTCACCTGCAGCTTCTCGCGCCCGGTGATGACGCGGCCTATCGCCCGCACGTTCTCGTAGACGAACACCGGCGGCGCGATGACGCTCACCTTCGCCGCCTCGACGACCCCGACCGCCTGGTGGTGCGACGGCATGCGCACGTGGATGAGCCCCTCGCCGTCCTTGTCGCCCTTGGGCGTGGGGGTCACCGTCTTGTGCAGCACCTGCCCGTCGCGCTCGATGGTCAGGTCGATGGGCACGCCGGCGTGGGACTTCACGATGTTGCGCAGCTCGTCCCAGTTGTGGACGGGCGCGCCGTCGACCGCGTCGATCTTGTCGTTGGTCTGCATGCCCGCGACCATCGCCGGGCCGTTCTCGACGTCGACGCGCATGCTCGTCTCGTCGGGCACCTCGCGGCCGCCGACCAGCAGCCCGAAGAAGATGAGCACCGACGCGAAGAAGTAGTTGGTGAGCGGCCCGGCCGCGATCGTGACGATGCGGCCCCACAAGGACGCGTTGGCGTAGCTGCCCGGGTCCTTGGGGTCGTTCTCCTCGTACGGGTTCATCCCCGCGATCTGCACGTACGCGAGGAACGGGATGAGCGCGATCTGGTAGACGGTCGGGCTGTCCTTCGGCTTGTGCTTCCAGATGGTCGGGCCGAAGCCGATGCTGAACCTCACGACGCGCATGCCGAAGCGGCGCGCGGCGAAGTAGTGCCCCGCCTCGTGCACGATCATCAGGACGGCGAGCCCGAGAATGGCGATGAGGGTGAGCGCGACCGTCATCTCCTGGTTACTCTAAGACGGTCGCGAGCGGTGCGCCATTGGCCGCGCTCGGCAAAAAAGTGCTTGCCCGCGGCCGAGCTTCAGGCTCGAGCCATCGCTCGACGGCCGAGAGCCGAACGCTCGCGCGCTAGCGCGCGCTTCGCGAGGGCGCGCCCGGCGCCTCGCTCGGCTCGCCCTCGCTCTGGCCGCCCTTGCCCGACGCGCCGCCGACGCGCAGCCAGATGCCGTCGCGCGTGCTGCGCGTCAGCCCCTCGCGCTCGAAGCGCGCGAGCACGCGGCTCACCGTCTCGGTGGTCGCGTTGACCATGCACGCGATGTCCTTGCGCCGCAGCGGGATGGCGATGAAGCGCCCCTGGCCGAACGGCGTCCCGTGCTCGTGCGCGAGCCCTTCGAGCAGGTGCCGCACCCGATCGTCGACCGGCCCCGACGCCACCTCGTCGATGCGCCGCACGTGCCGCCGCACCGCCTGCGCCATGTGGCCGAGCAGCGCGCGCGCGAACGCCGGGTGCTGCGCCGCCACCCGCAGGACCACGCGCCGCTCGAGCGCGATGACGTGCGAGGAGCGCAGCGTCACGATGCTCGCCGGCTCCGGGTGCCCGTCGAACAGCGACGCGCCGCACAGGATCGCCGGCGCCCGCGCCACCTCGAGGACCACCGTCGACTCGCCCATGGCGTGGCGCGTCGTGCGCACCACCTTCACCGCCCCGCGCACGAGCAGCTCGAGGTGCGAGGCGGCCGCCCCCTGTTCGACGAGCGTCACCCCCGAGTGCACGCGGCGCTGCGACGCGGTCGCGCCGAGCTCGCCGAGCGTGTCGCGGGGCAGCTCGGCCAGGGCCGGGATCGCACGCAGCTCCTGGTGCGCCTCGAGGTCCGACTGCACCGCCATGGCAAGAGGGTAAGTATGCCGGGTGGGGTCCTCGGGGCAAGGCGCAGAACGCGGCGGCTCGACCGCAGACCCGGCCCCCGGGCGCGTGTACCCGCCCGACAGAAAGCGCGTGCCCGAGCCGCGAGCGGTCGGCGGACGCACGACGTTCGACGGATTCGCCATCGTCGGCTCATCCCTACGCAACACCGGGGCCGACGACGAATCATCGGGATTTCGCGGAGAACCGCGCGAAGGCGGGGGCCGGGCGTTCGATCTTTGACGGCGCCGGAGCGGGCCCGCGTCAGTCGGGCGATCGCAGGGGAGATCACAGGAAGGCGGGAAGAATTGGGATGGAAGCGTCCACCCACGAACCTTCCGTCCTTTCTTCCCGTCTTCCGGTCTTCCCCTTCCCGTCTTCCCGTCTTCCTGTTCCTCCCTCTCTCGGGGAGCAAATGCCTGTATGCTGGGCCCGATGAGGGGAACCCAAGCGATCCTGTCGTGCCTCACGGTCGCGCTCGCTGCCGTCTCCCTGGGGGCGTGCGGCGGGTCGAGCCAGCCGCCGCCCAACGACCAGACGTCGGTGACCGTCGTCAAACCCGGGCAGCCCGACCCGGCGACACCGGCGCCCACCGCCGACCCGGCGCCCACCAAGTAGGCGACCGGCGCGAGCCGCGCCCCCTCGTCCAGGTGCCCTTCGGGCGGTCGGCCGGCTGCGGCGGACCTCAGCGCATCGGGTGGGCGACGAAGAAGTCGATCATGCGCCCGGTCGCGTCGATGTCGGTGCTCATCGTGCCCAGGCCCGGCACGGCGATGCCGTCCGGCCACTGGTGCCCGTCGCCGAGCAGCGTGCACAGCTCGACGTCGGCGCCGCCGTCGCAGTCGCCCCAGCGCACGCACGTCGCGTCGCCGTGGGCGTAGGCTACCGCCGGGGCGCCAAGGCACGCGTCGACCGCGCGCCGGTGCTCCACCGTCTCGTCGACCGACCGAAAGACGATGGGTGGCAGCAGCTTGAGCGCGGGCCCGCCGTCGTAGGGCACGACCGGGTCGGCGGTGCCGTGGAACTCGATGACCGGCACGGGGCGCGCCGGGTTGCAGTCGTCGCGCGGGATGCCGAGCACGCCGCTCACCGGCGCGATGGCGGCGAACGTGGTCGACATCGCGCAGGCCAGGCGGTGCGAGAGGAAGCCCCCGTTGGAGAAGCCGGTCGCGTAGATGCGCGCCGGGTCGATGCAGTACCGGCTCTCGACGAGCGCGAGCAGGTCGCGCGTGAACTGCACGTCGTCGACGCCGGCCGGCTGCGTCTCGGTGCAGCAGTCGCCGGCGTTCCAGCCGTCGCCGATGCCCTGCGGGTACGCGACGAGCAGCCCGCGCTGGTCGGCCACGGCGTTCATCCCGGTCAGCGCCTCCTGCTCGACGTCGTTGGACGAGAAGCCGTGGAAGTTGAGCACGAGCATCGCGCCGCGCGTCGGGTCGTACTTGGCGGGCACGTGCAGCAGGCTGGTGCGCGCGTAGCCGCCCGAGGTGAGCGAGAGCGTCAGGTCGCCCGCCGCTCCCGTCTTGCCGGTGCACGAGGGGGGCGCGGGGGAGGCGTCGCCGCCCGCGTCGCCCGGCGGCGCAGCGGCCTCGTCGATCCCGCCCGCGTCGGCGGCGGCGGGCGCCGGCGAGGGCGCCGACGCGTCCGCCGCGTCGAGCGGCGTCAGCCCGGGCGAGGCGTGCGTCGTGCCGACCACGTGATCGCCGCACGCGGCGACGAGCACGAGGAGGAGAACACGGGAAGGCGGAAAGACGGGAAGAAAGCCGAGCGAAGCTCTCCTGCCCGCTACCCCTCCCGCCTTCCCGCCTTCTCGTGAGCCCACCAAGCGCTTGGAAGTGCCTCCGCAGGGCGGCTCAGCCAAGGGCAAAGGCGCGGTGAGACGGGAACGCGACGGCTCTTTGTGTGCTATTCAGCCGCCCCATGGCGAACACCCCCAGCAAGCCCGCCGGACCCGCGAGCGGCAACGGCCCCGGAATCCAGCTCAGGGGAGGCGCCGCGATCCTGGCCCCCATCACCTCGTTCCCCAACGGGGTGCCCGGCAACGCGCTGGTCCTCCTGCCCATCAACCCGAACGGCACGCCGCTCGAGAAGAAGGTGGTCGAGGGCCCGGTCGCCCTGCAGATGGAAGAGGTCTGGAAGCTCCTCGGCTTCAACGGCCCGGCGGTGCAGGTGCAGGACGATCAGGGGCGCCCCATCGCCATCGGCCTGGAGGACCTGCTGGCGGGCCTCGAGAAGCACTGGAACGAGGCGCCGGAGGACATGAACCGCGGGCGCATCTTCGCCCAGGAGCTCCTCAAGTACGGCCGCCACGAGAAGGCCGAGAAGGTGATGGGCAAGATCGTCGCCCTCGGCGGCGACGGAGAAGACTGGCTCGGCCTCGGCGTCGCGCAGCTCGCGCAGAAGAAGCTCGACAAGGCGGAGGCGACGCTCAAGGGCGCGCAGAACCTGCTCAAGGACTCGCCGTTCCCCAGCCTGCAGCTCGCCAAGGTGATGAAGGAGAAGGGCGACCGCAAGGCGGAGCGCGAGTGCGTCGAGCGCGCCATCCAGGTCGACAACAACTCGGTCGACGCGTGGGCGTACCTCGCAGGCGCCATCAAGGAGCAGCGCGGCGACATCGCGATGGTCAACGAGGTCGAGGAGCTCGCCAACGCGCCGGTCAACTCCAAGTGCGCGGCGCCGTACATCGCGCTGCAGGGCTTCTACGCGGGCGACGCCAAGGACGAGCCGGCGCGCGATCGGGCCATCGGCTTCGCCAAGAAGGCGGTCGAGCGCGCGCCGGGCGACGCGCTGGCGCTGCTGTGCCTGTCGGCGCTCTACGGGCAGGCGGGCAAGGTCGACGAGGTGGTCAAGCTCCTCGCGCCGCACGAGGCGATGATGCTGCGCGACGTACGCATCGCGCACAACTACTTCGAGGCGCTCTTCCAGCTGCGCGACCTCGGCAAGATCACGGCGCTGCTGAACAAGCTGGCGACCAGCCAGGTGCGCGAGGTCAAGCAGTTCGCCATCGAGCGGTCGCGCGCCATCTCGCAGATGCTCCAGCAGCAGCAGCAGCAGCTGGCGTCCGCGGCGCAGCAGAAGGCGTAGCGCGGGCGGCGGGCGCGATCGCACCCGGCGCAACGGCGGTTGCGCGCGGCGCGACTGCGATCGCGCCTGGCTCCATCGCGCTCGCACGCGGCGCGACTGCACCTGCGCCCGGCGCGATCGCGATCGCACCCGGCGCAACCGCGCCCGCGCCCGGCGCGAATGCGCCCGCCGCCGGCGCGATCGCACCCGCACCCGGCGCGACTGCACCCGCCGCGGGCGCGACCGCACACGCGCCCGGATCCATCGCGATCGCCGCCCGCTCCACTGCGGTTGCATCGCGCGTGAGCTCGTTGGAAGCAGGGGAGCTCACAGGAAGGCGGGAAGGCGGGAAGAGGAAGACCTGAAGACGGGAAGGTCCTGGGAAGGTGTTGGGGTCGACCCGCTCCCCACCCCACCCCTTCCTCTTCCTTCCCGTCTTCCGCTCTTCCCCCTTCCCGTCTTCCCGCCTTCCTGTGAGCCCCCCACTCACCCGCGCCGCTGGCGGAGCAGCAGCAGGAACACCGGCCCCCCGGCCAGCGCCGTGATCGCGCCCACCGGGACCTCGGTGTGCAAGTGCGGCGACAGGACGCGGACGAGCAGGTCGCACGCGACGAGGATCGCGCCGCCGGCGAGCGCGGACGCGGGCAGCACGACGCGCAGATCGGGCCCGACGACGCGCCGCACGCCCTGGGGCACGACGAGCCCCACGAAGCCGATGAGCCCCGTGATGCTCGCCACCGCCCCCACGACCGCCGCGCACGCGAAGAACGTCCGGCGCTCGAGCGCGCGCACGTCGACGCCCAGGCTCGCCGCCGGCTCGTCGCCGAGCGCGAGCACGTTCATGCGCGCCGCGTCGGCCAGCAGCACCGCCAGGCCGACCAGCACGTACGCCGTCACCCACGCGAGCTGCGGCCACGACGGCACGTCGAGGAAGCCCATCAGCCACATGAGGATGGGCTTCGTCGTGCCCGGCGGCGCCACCGCCTCGACGAGCGTGATGAACGCCCCCGCGATCGAGTTGACGACGATCCCCGCGAGCAGGATCGACGCGCCGCCGCCGTGCCCGGCGCGCACGAGCGACCAGACGAGCAGCGTCGCGACGATCCCGCCGACGAACGCCGCAGCCGGCACCCCCGCCGCGCCCAGCAGCCCGACCGTCCCGACGCCCGCGGCCATCGCGAGCGTCGCGCCGAGCGCCGCCCCGCCCGAGACGCCCAGGATGTACGGCTCGGCCAGCGGGTTGCGCAGCACGCTCTGGAACGCCGCCCCCACCGCCGCCAGCCCCGCGCCCGCCACGGCCCCGAGCAGCACGCGCGGCAGCCGGTAGCCGACCACGATCTCCTGGCGCAGCGTCCCCTCGCGGAACGCGTCGATCAGCGACGACGACCCGCTGCCGAACGCCACGCCCAGCGCGACCGCGACCACGAGCGCGACCGCACAGCCGGCGAGGAAGACCCTGGATCGCACCTCGTGGGTTTTACAGGAAGGCGGGAAGGCGGGAAGTTGAAGAAGGAAACGCGGGAAATGGGCTGGGGCCGAGGACCGCCTCCCCCATGCAAACCTTCCCGCCTTCCCGCCTTCCTGTTCTCTCCCTCACGCCCGGTTGCGCTCGTAGAGGATGCGAAGCCCGACCAGGGTCAAGACGTCGTCGACGTCGCCGATGGTCTTCGACAGCGGGGCGATGAGGCGCGCCAGGCCTCCGGTGGCGATGACCGCGCACGGGTAGCCGAGCTCCGCGCCGAGCCGCTCGACCAGGCCGTCGACCAGGCCGACGTAGCCGTAGACGATGCCCGACTGCATCGAGTGGACGGTGTTGCGCCCCGCGACCTTGGGCGGCCGCGCGATCTCCACGCGCGGCAGCTTGGCCGCCCGCGCGAACAGCGCGTCGGCGCTGATCTGGATGCCGGGCGCGATGACGCCCCCCAGGTACTCGCCCTTGGGCGTCACGCAGTCGAAGGTGGTCGCCGTCCCGAAGTCGACGACGATGACCCCGCCCTTGACGCGCTCGTAGGCCGCCACGGCGTTGACGATGCGATCGGCGCCGACCTCGCGCGGATTCTCGTAGAGGATCGCCATCCCGGTGCGGATCCCCGGGCCGACCACGAGCGCCTCGCGCCCGAAGGCGCGCTGCACCAGCTGCACCATCGGCTCGGTGAGCGCGGGCACGACGCTCGCGACGATGGCGGCGCCGACCTGCGAGGGCGCGACGCCGTGCATGTCGAGCAGCGCCCGCAGCGTGACCGCGTACTCGTCGGCCGTGCGCGCGCGGCCGCTCTCGACGCGGAACTGGTGCACCAGCGTCTCGCCGTCGAACAGCCCGTAGACGATGTTCGTGTTGCCGACGTCGACCGCGAGCAGCATGCTCACCGGCCGAGACTACGCGGGCGGGCGGGGCGACGCAAAGGAGCAGGCGAGGTGCGTGCGGCGAGGAGAGGGCGGCGAGGCGGACCGGGCCTCGCGTGGGCAGTCGCGGCGTCGGCCCTGTGCGCAGGCGCGGGCGCGTGCGGCGGGGCGACGGTGGGCGAGGGCGCGGACGCGGGCGCGGCCGACGGCGGCGCGGCGGGCGGCGGCGGGAGCGCGATGATCGGCGGGACGGTCGGCGGGGGCGCGGTGGCGGTGGTCGATGTCGTGGGGATCGCGTCGAGCGACGTCGAGAGCGGGAAGACCGTGAGCTACGCGGGCGTCATCGTCGCCAACCAGAGCGGCACGTGCGCGACGCTGCAGCGCGACGGAAACCCGCCGGGCGCGCAGGCGCTCGACGTGCTCGTCGCGACCGACGGCGCGGCGGTCGCCCCGGGCACGTACGCGCTCGGCCCCGGCCCGACGAACGGCGCGTGGACGAGCGTCACCTACGTCGCGCAGGACGCCGCCTGCCACAAGACGACGAGCGAGCAGGCGCAGACCGGGAGCATCACCCTCACCGCCGTGAGCAGCGCGCTCGTCACCGGCCGCTTCGACGTCACCTTCCCGAGCGGCGACCACCTGACGGGCACCTTCTCGGCCCCCGTCTGCGCCGTCGACATCGGCGCCCTCGCCAACGAGACGCCCCTCCCCTGCGGCCAGTAGCGCACCGGAGAGAAGGATCACAGGAAGACGGGAAGGCGGGAAGGTGAAGAGGCAGAAGAGGGAGGCTCGTGTGGGGCCCGAAGACCATTCCACCTCCAACCCTTCCCGTCTTCCCGCCTTCCTGTGATCTCCTAACCCGCAATGCGTTCAGAGAGCAGCATCGCGAGCGCCATGATGGTGTGCTGCGGGTTGACGCCGAGGTTGTTCGGCAGCGCCGAGGCGTCGAGCACCCAGAGGCCGCGCACCCCGTGCACGGCGCCGTCGAAGCCGGCGACGCCGGTGCGCTCGTCGGCCGACATGCGGCACGACGAGAAGAGGTGGCTCGAGATGAGCGACCAGTCGCGCGGATCGAGCGGAAGGTCGTCGAGCTTGGGCAGCTCGTCGGGCGACGAGAGCACCTCCGGGCCGCCGTGCACGCCCGGGAAGACGCGCCGCGCGCCCGCCGCGAAGTGCATCTCGGCGAGGCGCTTGACCCCCTCGCGGAACGTCTCCATGTCGCCGCGGGTCGGCGTGTACGCGATGCGCGCGCGGCCGCCTTGCGGCGCGACCGTCCCCTCCGCCTCGGCGCGCACCTGCACGCCCCAGACGGCCATGTGCGGGAACTCGGCCACCGACCGCTGGAAGCCCTCGCCCACGCCCGGCAGGCGCACCCCCGCGAGCTCCACCGGCAGCCCCACGACCTCGATCTTGAAGCCTCGCGGGCGGAACTCGTCGACCTCGAACGACTGCGTGGCCCCCTCCCAGATGCGCACCGGCTCGTCGTAGACGCCCGCCACCGCGGTGCCGGGGTGCAGGCGGAAGTGCGCGCCCACGTGCGCGCGCGGGCCGAGGCCCGAGCGTCGCAGGATGCACGGCGACTGCACCGCGCTCGCCGCCAGCACGACGCCGCGGCGCGCGGCCACGCGGAAGGGCGCGCCGTCGTGGCGCACGCCGGAGACCGACACCGCGCGCCCGGCGCTCGTGTCGATCGTGCGCACCTCGTGCCCCGCCCGCACGTCGGCGCCGAGGCGAGCCGCGCGCGGCAGGTACGTCTGCTCCATGCTCCGCTTGCGCCGCGTGGGGCACGCCTCGAGGCACCGCCCGCTGCCGCGGCAGCCGACGACATTGCGGCGGATGGCGTGCCCCTTCCAGCCGAGCCGCTCGATCGCGCGCTTCATCAGCGCGCCGTTGCCCCCGAGCAGCTCGTCGGGCGCGGGCGCGACCGAGAGATCGCGCTCGATGCGGTCCATCCGCGCGTGGATCTCCGCGAGCGGCACCGCGCGCGCCGCGCCGATCGCGCCGAACGCGCGGTCGTAGGCGTCCTCGGGCAGGCGCCAGACGATGGCGCCGTTGACGACCGTCGTCCCGCCGAGGCACCGGCCCTGCAGGATGGGGATCACGCTGCGGCCCATCGCGACCTGCGTGCCCTGATCGCGGAAGAGGCGCAGGAACGCCTCGCTCGGCCCGAGGCCCCGGTCCTCGTCGCGGACCTCCGGTCCCTCCTCGAGCACGACGACCTCGCGCCCCGCCTCGGCCAGGACGAGCGCCGCCGTCGCGCCCGCGGCGCCGCTGCCTACGACGACGAAATCGGCGACGTCGTCGCTCACGGTCGCTCCGCGGCGAGCGGGCCGATGCCGAGGCGATCGCGCACGCGCGCGTCGGCGCCCCAGCCCATCAGGGCGATGGCCTTGAGGAGGTAGAAGCCCTCGCGCAGGAAGTAGAGGTGCGCGTGCGACCAGCGATCGACGAGGCGCAGGCGCATCTCGCGCGAGAGGCGATCGACCGGCAGCGGGACGCCGACGAAGAGAACCGGCAGCCACGTGACGGCCCAGATGACGAGGCGCAGGCCGATGGCGGCCTGGAACGGGACGCGGCGCAGGTAGCCGTCGAGGAAGCGCGCCACCTCGAGGGCGACCTCGCGCGGCTCGCCGAGCACGTCGGCGAGGACGACCGCGATGCGTCGCTGCGCGTGGGGGGCGAGGCCCATCTCAGCGGTCCGCGGCGAGATCGCGCAGGTACTGCACGACGCGCTCGACCGCGTCGGGGCGCGTGTACACGTCGCCCCCGCGCCGCGTCTCGATGACGTCGGCCAGGATGGCCGCCACCTGCTCGGGCGCCTGCCCGCCCGGGATATGGCGCGAGTCGACGCCGCCGCCGAGCGCGTGCAGCCCGAAGTCGGTGTACACGACCCCGGGCATCACCGTCGTCACGCGGATGTCGGGGTAGTCCTTGGCGAGATCCTGGCGCAGGTTCTCGGTGAGCGAGTTGAGCGCGTGCTTGGCCGCGCTGTACGCCGAGCGGAAGCTCGCGAACGGGATGCGCGCGAGCATCGACGAGACGTTGACGATGTGGCCGCGGCGGCGCTGCTGGAAGTGCGGCAGGATCGCCTGCATGCCGTAGACCGCGGACTTGACGTTGTCGCGGAACATCGCGTCGAGGTCCTCGTCGGTGAGGTCGGCGACGCTGCGCGAGATGCCCCGGCCGGCGTTGTTGACCCAGACGTCGACCTTGCGGAAGCGCTCGAGCGCGGTCGAGACGACGCGCGCGACGTCGTCGCGGCGCGTCACGTCGGCCGCGACGACCGCGCACGCCCTGGGGAGCGTGCGCGCCACCTCCTCGAGCTTCTCCTGCCGGCGCGCCGCGAGGACCACCTCGCCCCCGCGGCGTGCGACCTCGGCCGCGAGCGCCGCGCCGATGCCCGCGCTCGCGCCCGTGACGACCACGACCTGACCGTGCCAATCGAAAGAACCCACGGGGCGAGAGACTAGCGCAGTCCGCGGGCGCCGGATCCGCCCGGGCCGCCGATCAGAGCAGCCCGCGCCGCTGCATCTCGAGCACGCGCGGCGGCAGGTGCGCGGGCGCCGCCAGATCGGCGAGGCGCACGCCGGTGAAGCGCACGTTCGGCCCCGCCAGCATGCGCTGCATCGGGGCGCCGACGCCCTGCGAGTAGAGCATCAGGTCGCGCACCAGGTAGTCGCCCTCGAGGCCGGTGAGCTGGGCGTAGCCGGCGTCGAAGTGCAGCGTGATCTTGCCCGTGCCCGGGGCGACGACGTCGGCCGTCTGCGCCCGCACGAGCGGGTGCTCCTTGCCGTCGGCGCCCGTTGCCGTGAGCATCGCCGACACCTCGTAGCGGTCGCTGGCCCTCGACTCGACCGTCACGTCCACCTCGAAGCCGGTGATCTTGCCGCTCGCGTCGCGGAGGATCCGCGTCGTCGACGCGTCGGCGATGCGCGCCGTGGGCACGGCGAAGTCGAAGCCCGTCGACGCGAAGCGCCGGAACGACTGGCCCGAGGCCGTCGTGCCGTCCGCCTCCACGAACAGGTGCCACACCCCCGGGGCGCTCGCCTGGTCGAACGACGCCCCCAGGCCGCTCGCGCGCCAGACGCCGTTGCCCTGGGGCGTGAACGTAAGGTCCAGCGTCCGGCGCATCTGCGGGTCCATCAGGTGCCCGACGACGTGGGCCGCGGGGATCGGCTTGCCGCCCGCCGTCAGCGTCACGTCGGCGCTGCCGTCGGTGCCGAGGAGCAGCTCCGGCGTGGAGGCCTGCAGCCGGAGCTCGATGTCGCTGAGCGGCTGCTGGACCTTGACCGTCAGATCGAGCTTGGCCGCCGTCGGGCCGACCTGGATGGTGTAGTCGCCCGTCGGCTTGCCCTCGAGCGGCACCGTCGGCATCGGCGGCTGCTCGGGCGCGTTCGGATCGCCGACGAGCAGCTTCACCGGCGCGCGGCGGTTGAGCACCTCGCCCGCCGGCGAAGTGACCGTGATGTCCTGCAGCGCCGCCTGGACGACGGCCTTGTCGTTCGAGTGGACGACGAGGTAGAGGAACGAATCGGGCGAGACCGCGTCGACCGGGACGGTGTACGCGCCGGGCGCGCCCGCGGGGATTTGCAGCACGGCGTCGTGCACCGTCACGACCGGCAGGTCGACGCGAGGCGTGAAGATCTCCTTGGGCGACTGCGGCGTGGAGACCTGCACGAGGCCTCGCTGCGCGGCGCGCGCGGGTGCCTGGTAGGTCACGCGCGGCGCGAGGTCTCCGGGAGAGGGCGCGGGCGCCGGGCTGCTGTTGCAGCCCACGAGGAGCGCGACGACGACGGACAGCGACAGGCGCACGGTCGTTTTCACGGTCTCTCCCCTCTCTCAGTGGTTGGCGACGTACGCGCCGTAGTCCCAGACCCCGACGTCGCCGTTCCAGGCGATGTCCGAGCAGTAGTTCGAGGTGCCCGGACCGTCGTTCACGCAGTCGCTGTCGACCGTGGATCCGGGCAGGCCGTCGAAGCCGTACTTGGCGACCTGGCAGAGGTCGCAGTAGCCGTTGCCGCGCCAGGAGTCGCTGCAGCCGCTGTAGCCCTGGCTGTAGTAGTTGCCGCTGTTCGAATACGGCGTCGAGGCGTAGCTGTCGGGGATGGTCGTGCCGCCGCTCGTGCCGTAGGCGATGAGGCAGTCGAAGTAGTTGCCGCTGCCCGGGTCGTAGCTGGCGCCGCTCGGGCAGCCCTGGAACCAGATGTCGCCGCTCCAGCCCTGCACGGTGGCGTCGCAGGCCTGCGAGGCCGGGCTCTCGGCGCTGTCGGGCGCGCTGGCCGCTGCTGCCTGCTGCAGGTACTGGTTGACGATGTTGGCGACGGTGCCGCCGGAGCCGTGGCACGCGCGACGCGACTGGTTGTGGCTGAGATGCCCGTCGGCCTGCAGGTTCGTGCCGAGGTACTCGGAGCTGTTGCAGCCGATGAAGCCGTCCGCGCACGCGCCGCAGCCCCACCCGAAGCAGCGGGTCATCTCCAGGCCGACCGACATCAGGTACCCGCCGCACCACGCGTCGCCGGAGAAGAGGTTCGCGTCCACCCCCGTGCCGACGACGGTGTAGGTCGGCACGCCGTCGATCGTCGACGCGCCGGCGCTGCCGCCGAACGTGCCGTTCGAGTTGTACGTCGCCATGTTGTCCTGGCGCTGCGCGACGACCGCGGGCACGTCGTACGATCCGCCGCCGAAGAACTGCACGACGGAGTTGGCGATGTTGAGGAACGACCCGGAGGTGGTCACCTGGTCGGCGAGCGGCGTCCCGGCGAAGTCACCGGCGATGGCCGTCATGCTCACCATGGCGTCGGTCATCGTCGAGGCCACGTTGCCGTTGGCCGAGATGCTGCTCGGGTGCTGCAGCAGGTAGCGGATGGGGTTGTTGCCGTTCGAGTGCGTGACGACGACGATCGAGCTGATCCCGGTCGACTGCATCCAGCTCACCGTCTGGTCCACGATCGGCCCCCACGCACACTGCTGGTACGCCGCGCACGACGCGCCCGGGTAGTACGCGACGAGGTACGGGTAGCCGCCCGCCATCGTGTCGATCGCGCTCGACGACCAGTAGTTGTTGGTCGCGTCGCTGGCGGAGCTCAGGTCGCCCGTGCCGTGCACGAAGACCACGCCCTGTCCCCCCGCCCACGCCGGCCGAGGGATCGCCACCAGCGCCACGGCACACACGATTGCTGCGCACGCCTTTCGAAGCACGGCCCGACCTCCGCGTTCGCTCTGCCCCGCGCGGCGCGTATTCAACCGCCAGGCCAATTCTGCGGCGTACGCACAATTCGGTATTTACGGAACGCTGGGCACGCCGCGCGGTTCAGAAAGCGTACGAGTCGTTCGGATTCCGAACGCGCCCCGTTCTCTTTTTGAACCGCCGCCGACGTCGCGCGGCTACTCGTCGACGCGCACGGCGCGCACCAGGTCGTTCTCGGCGACGGCGTTCCAGTCGCCGTCGGCGCGCCCCACCCACGCGTACTGGCCGTCGAGGTGCGGGTAGCGCGCGAGCGTGACGAAGATCTGGCTCGAGCCGGTGTCGCGGCCGGCGAGCGCGACGCCGACGTCGAGCGGCTCGAAGCCGACCGGGGAGGTCTCGCACCGGAGCAGCTCGCCCGAGCCGCCGTAGCCGTCGCCGCCGCGGTCGCCGAGCTGAACGACGAAGCCGGGGACGACCCGGTGGACGGAGACGCCGGTGTAAAAGCCCGAGCGCGCGAGCGCGACGAAGCGCGTGGCGGCCACCGGGGCGAGCGACGGGTCGAAGCGGATGGCGAGCGAGCCGGCGTCGGTGTCGAACACGACGCGCGTGGCGTGCGCGAGCTCGTGGCCGATCTCGGGCGCGGGATCGCCGGGGCCGGCGGGCGCCGGGCAGCTCGCGTTCTTGTCGCCGGCGGCGGCGAGCGCCTTGGCCGCGCGCGCGCGCACGGTGGCGTTCGCGTCGCGGCAGGCGGCCTGGGCGTAGGCGCGCCCCTCGTCGATCCCGACGGCGAGCGCGGCGTCGAGCAGCGCGACGCGCGTCTCGACGAGGTCGTCGGCCCAGCGCTTCGCCAGCGCCGCGCGCAGCGCCTTGGCGACGCGGGCGTCGAGCTCGCGCGCCGGGTTGGCCGTGGGCGGCGGGGCGCTCGGGTCGAGGGCGGCGACCCGCTCGCTGGCGGCCAGCACGTAGACGCGATCGGGGTGCGCGTGCACGACGTCGGCCGCGGTGGCGACGACACCCGGCTCGCTCGCGCCGAGCGCGTCGGCCAGCACGCCCGCGGCCGCGTCGCCGAGCTCCGGGTGTCGCGGGATGCAGTCGATGGCCTGCTCGCGCACCTTGCGGTGCGGGCTGCGGGCGAGCTCCAGCCACGCCGCGCGCCGCGCCCGAACGAGCTGCCCTCGGTCGAGCGCCTCGAGCCGCGCGCTCTCCCCGGCCTCGCCGTCGCCGACGTCGCAGCCGCGCAGCACGTCCGAGTCCCACGCGCCGCGCGCGAGCCGAGCCGCCGCCGCGCAGCGCACCGCCGACGCGCGCCTCGCCAGCGGCGGCGCCGCCGTCGAAGGGGGCTCGAGGCGCGCCGCCGCCCAGAGCGCCGTCTGCGCCTTCTTCGAAGGGTCGTCGCCGACCGCCTGCAGCGCCGCCAGCAGCACGCCGAAGCGGTCGCCCGCGAGCGCCTCGGCGCGGTCGGGCACCAGCGTCGCGAGCGCGTCGGCCAGCGCCGCCTGCCCGGCGGCGTGCAGGCGCGCGAGCGCGTGCGCCGCCTCGACGCGCTCGGGGGGCGCGAAGTCGCCCGACGACAGCACGCGCGCGAGGTCGGTCGCGGCGTCGGCGGCGTGCGCGCGGCCGAGGGCCCGGACGGCGAAGATGCGCTCCGGGCCCGGCCGACCGAGCGCGGCGCGCGCCGCGGCCACCAGGCGCGCGTCGAGCGCGTCGTCCCCGCCGGCGTCGGCGCGCCCGAACGGGTAGAGCGCGGCGTCGAGCGGCGGCTGCGCCTCGGCGGCGTCGAGCAACGCGCCGGCCGACTCGAGCGAGAGCGCGCCGCGCCGGGTCGCCACCTCGCCGAGGGCGAACGTCGCCGCCTCGCGCGTGTCGCGGTCGGCGTCCGCAGGCCTCAGCCACGCGCGCAGCGTCTGCTCGGCCACGTCGCCGCCACATCGCCCGAGCGCGCGCAGCATCGCGACGCGCGCGTCGACCGGCGCCCGCACCGGCTGCGTCGCGTCGGCCGACGCCAGGCGGGCGGCGAGCGCGCGCACGTGCGCGGCCTGGCGGCCCTTGCACGACTCGCCCAGGCCGTAGGCCGCCCAGGCGGCCGTCTCGTCGTCGTCGTCGTCGAGCGCGCGCAGCAGCGGCGCGTCGTCGCCGTCGAGGATGCGCGCGAGCGCGCGGGCGGCGCGGCGGCGGACGACCGGGTCGCGGCTGCGCTGCGCGTCGGCGGGGATGTCCTTGGCGCGGCGCAGGTCCTCGGCCCGCGCGATCGCCGTCGTGTCGACCGCGCTCGCCGCGACGGCGGCGTCGGCCGGCGTCGGCCCCGGCGGCGGCCCCTTCGAGCAGGCCGCGACCAGCCCCGCCGCGAGCCACGCGAGCACCCGCTCGCGCCCCCAGCGCACGAGACGCGTCGTCACCGGCGCCGCGTCGCGCGACCCGACCGGCGCGGCGACGACGCCGGCGCGCGCGAAGAGCGCCTGCGCCCGGCGCAGGTGCCACTCCGAGGTGACGAGCGCGATGTCGCCCTCGATCCCACGGCGCGCCAGCGCCGCCGCCGTGAAGCGAGCGTTCTCGCGCGTCGACAGCGACAGCCGCTCGCGCACGACCGCGTGCGGGGGCACGCCGCGCTCGCCCAGCTCGCGCGCCATCACGTCGGCCTCGACGACCTCGCCCCAGCGGCGCCCCCCGCTGGCGACGACCACGGTCCGGTCGCCGCCCCGCCGCGCGTAGAGCCGCGCCGCGGCCTCGATGCGGCGCGCCAGGGCCCCCTCGGCCAGCCGCCCCGTCGAGTCCAGGCGCACGCGGCACCCGAGGACGACGATGGCCCCGAGGGGGTGAAGACGTTCCGGCACCAGGACAAGGAATACCTTTCTTCGGCGCGACGAGGTACGCTCCGAAGCCGTAGCGCGCTAGCCCGACGGAGCGATCGGACCCGCATGCAGATCACCTTCTGGGGCGTCCGCGGCAGCATCCCGACGCCGGGACCGAACACGGTTCAGATCGGGGGCAACACCAGCTGCGTCGAGGTGCGCGCGGGCAGGGCGATCCTCATCTTCGACGGGGGCACGGGGCTGCGCCTGCTCGGCAAGAAGCTCGCGTCGCAGCGGCCGCTGACGGCCCACATGTTCTTCAGCCACGTGCACTGGGACCACATCCAGGGCTTCCCGTTCTTCGAGCCGGCGTTCGTGGCGGGCAACGTGTTCCACCTCTACGGCGGCAACAACGTCTCGCGCACGCTCGAGGAGACGCTCGCCGGGCAGATGGATCACCCCAATTTTCCGGTGCACCTGACGGCGATGGGCGCCACGATGAAGTTCCGCGACCTGGCCGAGGGCGAGATCGTGGAGATCGACGACGGCGAGGGGGGCAAGGTGCGCGTGACCAACGCGCGCGGCCACCACCCGCAGGGGGTGTTCGCCTACCGCGTCGAGCACCGAGGAAAGGCGGCGGTGTACGCGACCGACACCGAACACTACGAGGGGCGCGTCGACGAGGGCCTCGTCGCACTCGCGCGCGGGGCGGACGTGCTCATCTACGACGCGCAGTACACGCCGGAGGAGTACGCCGGGACAACGGGGACGGGCAGCTCGAAGAAGGGATGGGGCCACAGCACCTTCGAGGAGGGCGTGAAGATCGCCCGGCTCGCCGGCGCGCGCCGGCTCGTGCTGTTCCACCACGATCCGTTGCAGAGCGACGCCGCCGTGCACGACAAAGAGGCTCGCGCCCGGGCGCTCTTTTCCGACGTGATTGCAGCCCACGAGGGGCTCACGCTGGACGTGTAGGCGCGCCGATCGCGAAAAAGCTGCGCGCTTTTTCTCTTGCGCAGTGCGTTATTGCGCGCAACGCGTGCGCGAGCCGCGCGATTTCCGCAGCTTGCGCGTGGCACCGGCCCTGCACCAGGCCCCGGCGGGCGGGAGCGGAAGGAGGTACGGCGATGCTGGCGAACGAGAGCCACTCGATGCTCGCGTACAGGCAGAGCATGGCGTCGATCGAGCCGCTCGATCGCGATACCGAGCGGGAGCTGGCGCGCCGCTGGCGGGCGGGCGACCGGCGCGCCGGCGACAAGCTGGTCACCGCGTGCTTGCCGTTCGTCATCGCCATCGCGCTCGAATACAGGCGCTGGGGCGTACCGCTGGAGGACATCGTGCAGCAGGGGAACCTCGGCCTGCTGCGCGCGGCCGCCAAGTTCGACCTGGGCAAGGAGTGCCGGCTGGCGACGTACGCGGCGTACTGGATCCGCGCCGAGATCCGCGACTACGTCGTGCGCACCTACCGCGTCGTGCGGCTCGGGACGACCAAGGCGGAGCGGCGCGCGCTGCGCGCCTACCGCAGGACGCGCGAGAGCGATCCCACCGCGCTGGCTGCCGCCAGCGGCATGGCGCCCGAGAAGCTGCAGTGGTTGCTGCCGCTGCTCACCGGGCGCGAGGCGAGCCTCGACGCGACGACCGACGAGCACGGCGCGCTCGGCGAGCGGCTGCCCGGCGCCTCGCCCACCCCGGAGGACGAGACGAGCGTGCGCGAGCGCCAGCAGCGGGCGCGCGTCGCGGTGCTCGCCGCGATGCACGAGCTCACCGAGCGCGAGCGGATGATCGTGCGCGCGCGGCTGATGACCGACGAGCCGCGCACGCTGCAGGAGCTCGGCGTCGAGCTCGGCGTGAGCAAGGAGCGCGTCCGCCAGATCGAGGAGCGCGCGTGCGGCAAGCTGCGCGCGAAGCTCGAAGGGTCGCGCGAGGACGCGGCGTGAGCTAACGATCTCGCCATGACGGACGTGGCCCTGGTGACGGGTGCGGCCGGCGCGCTCGGCGCCGAGGTCGCGCGGACGCTACGCGCGCGCGGTTGCAAGCTGGCGCTGATCGACGCGGCGCCGGCGAAGGATCGGCTCGAGAAGCTCGCGGCGTCCGTCGGCGACGCGTGCGTCGTGGCCGGCGATGCGACCGCGGAGGCGACGTGGGCGGAGGCGATGCCGCGGATCGAGCGCGACCTCGGCGAGGCGCCGTCGCGGGCGGCGCTCATCGCCGGGGCGTGGCGGGGCGGCAAGCCGCTGCACGAAGAGACGACCGACGAGGTGTGGCGCACGATGATGACGGCCAACCTCGAGACGGTGCACCGTGCGCTGCGCGCCGTCCTTCCGCCGATGGTCGCGCGCCGTCGCGGCAGCGTCGTCGTCGTCGGCTCGCGCGCGTCGGCTCATCCGGCGAGCAGCGCATTCGCGGCCGCGTACGCCGCGTCGAAGGCGGCGGTCGTCGCGCTGTCCCAGGCGGTCGCCGCCGAGGTGCTGGGCGACGGCGTGCGCGTCAACGCGGTCCTGCCGAGCACCATGGACACGCCGGCCAACCGCGCGGCGATGCCCAAGGCCGACCCGAGCGCGTGGGTGTCGCTCGCCTCGGTGGCGGGCGTGATCGCGTTCCTGCTCGGCGACGACGCGCGCGACATCAGCGGCGCCGCGCTCCCGGTGTACGGGCGCGCCTGAGCGCATCCTTCGAAGAGATCACAGGAAGGCGGGAAGGTTTTGGGGTCGCAGGTGCTCTTGCCCACCAACCCTTCCCGCCTTCCTGTTCTCTCCTCTTCCGATCGAGCGGACCGATCTTGGCGCGGCGCGCTCGCTCTGCTAGTCGCGCCACGTGATTCCCCGCTACACTCCCGCCGATTTCGCCGAGCTGTGGTCGCCCGCGCGTCGCTTCAGCGTGTGGCTCGAGGTGGAGCTGGCCGCGTGCGAGGCCATGGAGGACGCGGGGCTGGTACCCCGCGGCACGGCCGCGTCGATCCGCGGCAAGAACCTGGTGCTCTACCCGGCGCGCATCGACGAGATCGAGCGCACGACCAAGCACGACGTCATCGCCTTCCTCACGCACGTCGAGGAGCTGGCCGGCATCGACGCGCGCTGGCTGCACCGCGGGATGACCTCGAGCGACGTGCTCGACACCTCGCTCGCGGTGCTCATGCGCGACGCGGCCGACAAGCTGCTCGCGCGCTCCGACAAGCTTCTGGCGGCCCTGGCGCGGCGCGCTCGCGAGCACGCCAAGACTCCGATGATCGGCCGCAGCCACGGCATCTTCGCCGAGCCGGTGACCTTCGGCCTGGCGCTGGCCGGCCATCACGCGGAGGTCGCGCGCGGGCGAGCCCGGCTCGAGGCGGCGCGGCGCGAGATCGCGGTCGGCAAGATCGCCGGCGCGGTCGGGACGTACGCGCACCTGTCGCCCGAGCTCGAGAAGAAGGCGCTCGCCAAGCTCGGGCTCGAGCCGGAAACGGTGGCCACGCAGGTGGTCGCGCGCGACCGGCACGCGGCGTACGTGGCGGCGCTCGCGCTGCTCGCGGCCGCGGTCGAGCGGCTGGCGACCAACGTGCGCCACTGGCAGCGCAGCGAGGTCGGCGAGGCCGAGGAGGCGTTCACGACGGGGCAGAAGGGCTCGAGCGCCATGCCCCACAAGCGAAACCCCATCCTCAGCGAAAACCTCTGCGGGCTTGCGCGCGTGGTGCGCGGAGCGGTCGTCCCCGCCCTCGAGGACGTCGCCCTCTGGCACGAGCGCGACATCTCGCACTCCTCGGTCGAGCGCATGGTGGTCCCCGACGCGACGGCGACGCTCGGCTTCATGCTCGACCGCGCGGCGAGCCTGGTCGACGGGCTGGTCGTCTACCCCGAGAACCTGAAGCGCAACCTCGATCGCGCCGCGGAGCTCTACTTCAGCGAGGCGGTGCTGCTCGCGCTCGTCGAGGCGGGGATGCCGCGGCAAGATGCGTACGTGCTCGTGCAGCGCAACGCGATGCGCGCCTGGCGCGGCGAGGGTCGCTTCCGCAGTCTCCTCGCGGCCGACGCGGACGTCTCCGCGAAGCTCGACGCCGCGACGCTCGATCGACTCTTCGAACTCGACCACGCGCTGGCGCACGTCCCGGCCATCCTCGAGCGCGCGCTCGGCAGGGAATGATCACAGGAAGACGGGAAGGTGAAGAGGAGAAGGGGGAAGGAAGTTGGTGTGGGGTTCGCGGACCGCCCCACCCTCCAACCCTTTCCGTCTTCTTTTCTTCCCTTCCCGTCTTCCTCTTCAACCAAACCAGCGAGCGTCACTGGGACCGCGCCCGCACGCGCCGCAGCCACGCGCGCGCGACGAGGGCGGCGACGACCGGGACGTGGCGCGGCTTGAGGCGGCTCACCTCGTCGGCATAGACGGGGCGCACCGGCGCCTCGGCGATGCGTAGCCCCCGCAGCGCCAGCTGCGAGAGCAGGTCGTTCGGGTAGCCGTAGCGCGGCCAGAGCGCGTCGAGGTCGAGGCGAGCGCACGCCGCGCGGGCGAGCGCGGTGTAGCCGCACTGGCTGTCGGAGACCGGCACGCCGATGGCGCGCGAGGTGGCCCACGAGAAGGCGAGGCCGCCGAGCAGGCGCGCCGCCGGCATCGCGCGCGCGACCCCCGGGACGGCGAAGCGGTCGCCCTTCACGTAGTCGGCCACGCCGCGCGCGAGCGGTTCGACGAGCGAGGGCAGATCGTCCGGGTCCATCTGCCCGTCGCCCGCCATGACGACGAACGCGTCGCGATCGCCGCTCGTCATCGCCAGCGCGCGCCGGTAGCCGCTCGCGATCGCGGCGCCGACCCCGAGGTTGCGCTCGTGACCCACTACCTCGACGCGCGCGTCGCCCGCGGCGCGCGCCGCGTCGGCCGTGCCGTCGCGGCTCGCGTCGTCCACCACGACGACTGCGTCGACCCACGGCGGCACGGCGCGCACGACGCGCCCGATGCGCGGCGCCTCGTCCCACGCCGGGACCACCACGACGACGCGCGAGCCGCTCCACATGGTATGCCCTCTACCTCCATGCGCCGCCGGCCGCTTCTCCTTGTCGCCGCCCTCGTCGTGCTGATCGTGGCGGCGGCCGGCTGGGCGATCGGGCGGCGCCCCTTCCCGCCCGACACGACGCCCGAGGGGGCGTACGTGCGCATCGCGTACGCGGTGGCCGAGCGGCGGCCGCGCGACGCGTTCGCCTACCTCGAGACCGATGCGCAGTGGGCGTCGTACACGATCCGCGACATGCGCCGGAGGGCGTGCGAGCGCGTGCGCGCGAGCTACCCGCCCGACCAGGGCCGTCCGCTGCTCGCCGCATGGCAGGCCGAGGCCGACGCCCCCGACGGCGCCGACGTCTTCGCGCTGATGGCTGCGCGGCGCGGGTGGATCGCGCGGCTCGAGCGCGACCTGTCGGGTGTGGCGCACGTCGAGGTGGCCGGCGAGCGCGCCACCGTCGTGACGGCGCGCGGCACGCGCTACCCCTTCCGACGTCGCGACAACGGCATCTGGGGGCTGACGATCTTCACGGCCGAGCTGCAGGCCGAGGCCGAGAAGGCGTCGCGCGACCTCGAGATGGTCGAGCGCGCGGCGGACGACTACGACCGGGAGAAGGAGA
>Ga0209012_1000523_pt1 | contig 53640 bp, 47 predicted proteins | sample RS3BMetagenome_FD_184735 | JGI IMG/M metagenome (GOLD analysis project Ga0209012, IMG submission 184735) | Ferric oxide microbial mat and aquatic microbial communities from Rainbow Spring, Yellowstone National Park, USA - RS3B (SPAdes) (version 3) ... | reverse complement strand
ACGTCCACTGCTTCGTCTCGGTGGGCGCGTTGGCACTGCTGATCACCTCCTGTTGCAGATTATGATAGCTGCCGGTGGCCGGTGCCTGGTGATAGTCGCCTAAGCCGGAACTGCTATTGTAGTCATCATCGATATCGCTGGCTTATCAAGCGAGCAGCAGATGTATCAGATAAAATTACGCTTACAGATTTCCTAGAAATGTAGCTTGATAAGCAGCGAAATCTCGGAAGAAGCGAGAGAAGATTTCCTCTCCATCTGGTAATGTATCACTTAATGCTGGCTGAACCCGTTCAAGCTGTTTGAACGACCAGGTAATGGTCTCTCCATACTGATTTTTATAGCTATGTATGCTATTGGCTACATATTCTGTTACCCTGGACATCGCCTCTTCCTCTGAAGTTGCTTTGATGGCTAACAATGATTCCTCAAAGAGAGGCTCATAATCCGCGCTATCAGAGGAAGATTCATAGATGATGGTAGCTATATAGGTCGATGTCGGGACAGAGGACTGATTTTGTATGTTCATCTTAGCCTCGCTCTTATTTTGCCAATTTGACGTAAAACTCTGCCTTCTTTGTGCAAATTAAATAGATCGCTCATTAGGAAGGGTAGCAGAGTCCTGTTATAGAGTCAAGCTCCACTTGCAACGCAAAAACATTTTCCGAGTTTCAAGTGGAGCTGGCATGCTAAAAACCTATCATGCCTATTCATCTAAAGCTCTTGTGCTGAGAAGACTTCACAAGAAACAGGCATTGAACTCTTTCTACTTTCTAAATCGTGAGTCTGTGAGCAATTTACGAGCCGTTTGGCAAGCTTTATCGCCTGTTTTAGCACATGCAAATATTTGTGCTAATGTCCAGCCTAATAACTGACTTGGAAATTGTTGTCGGATTGAACCTCTCAAACAACGTGAGATAAAGCTATCAGCAGTCTCATTCGGGTTGTCGTTCGGAGCGCAACTTTGGACAGCCAAAGACGAGATGACATCATTATACGGGCTAATCAGGTTTACCTGAGTAAACACTGCAAAATTGAACATATAATTTTGCAGGTTAATATCCTTGTAAAAGGCTCCAGGTGTATCGTGAGATATGAAACTACTCGTCTTGTCGTTCCAATTCTGGAGACATCCACCGAGGTAGATGGGGGCACAGTAATCAGTCAGATTAGCCCATCCGCTCCCGCTGAAGCAGAGGGTCGGCCCACTGAAGTTCGCGTCCCAGTATAAAACAAGTGAGTAGTCATCGCACGTAATGCTGATGCTAGCAGGATGCCGGACGCTGTTGGAAGCAGGCACAGAATCCAGGCAAGTCGTGAGTGGTGATGCACTACCGCGTAGATGAACCAACAGATGTTCACATGGTTGAGCGACAAAGTGCTTTGTCGCATGACCGCCCTGAGTAGCCGCGCTTGCCGGAAGCACCAGGAAGCAGGCTGCCATCAGGCAAGAGAAGAGCGGCATGAGGAGACGATTTACTTTGGTCATGAGAATACTCCTTCTGTAGACAAACGAGCGCAGCCTTATATGTCGTTGTTCATCGTAGAATTGCTAGATATCTATCTCATGCATAATGATAACTTTACATGCTGTCGTTAGTATGATAGCAATTCATGTCTCTACGAAAAGACAGGCTACGCAACTCGAATGTTCTCCCTTTGACGTTGACAATGTTCAGAAGCTAACTTCCTATGCATATTCTACCTGAATCTGCTTTATTTCAAGCCTGTTTTGGCACTGACTTTTTGGGAGCCTTGTACCCGATTTTTTTGTGGGACTCAGGGACCCATTTTGCTGGTACCCCGCGCAGAATAGTTACTGTTATTCTTGCCTTGCTTCATATGGATAGAGCCTTGTACTCTTTATCATGAGAAGATAGCCGCATTGAGGAAGAGGAGCAATATGCAACACTGGCACAACCTGCTCTAGCTTAATGCGTAAATTTGTGATAGCTCGCGCTGCTGGTCTAAACACACGCTTAAAATATTTTCGCTCTTTTCTTTGTGCCTCTTGCAGTTCTCGTTGGCATTGCTCAACTGAGAGGGATGTTACCACGCTCAGGAGTGTCTCGTAGGGTGTGTAATTTGGATAGAATGCTAAAAGAGTAAAAAATGTTTTCCACTCATTAGGTGTTAATCGTTGCTGTGTGATGATATGGGAGTTCTGTGTGTCCAACAAACTAATTGTTCGCTGTATCCCATAAAGGATAAGGCGCGAATCAGGGAGAACTTTGTTTAGCTCCTGCAAGAATCTTTGTGTGGTATCTTCGGTAGCATTATTCCTATTTTGCTGCTGCATTCTTATCTCCTCTCTAAATGACTATTTTAGTGCTGGGTAGTGTCGCCGGACATGATGGTCCCCTTTTACGTTAATATATTTCCAAGCCCACTCGACAGAGGGCCGGAGCAAGCGATACACTTGCTCTAGTGAATTGTTGAACATGCCAGGGAAAGGCTCTGGACTCCACACGGCTCGACCGATTAAGAAAGCTCGCGCTTCCCTGGTGTCGTTCCTGAGACCAATTGATGATGAGAAAGTCGCGCTTCGAGCGCCTCAGTAAAAGGGCACAGCCGCTCAGGAACAATGTGTATACAGAAGGAGACCTTCCATGTTCTATGCAGGTATCGATTGGGCAGATCAGAAGCACGACGGGCTGGTCATTGACGAAATGGGTCGGAAGCTTGGTTCGATCCGTATCGATCATACCCCAGAAGGCCTCGCGAAGCTGGATACGTGGCTTGCGCAGATCTTGGGTGAACACAACCGGGATCAGATGGCTTGCATCGTCGAGACGACACACGGGTTGCTCATTGCCTTTTTGTTGGAGCATGGCTGGCCTGTCTATCCCGTCAATCCTCGCACCGTTGATCGAAAACGTTCGGCATCGGGGGCGAAAACCGATCGGATTGATGCCTATCTGCTCGCCAAAACAGGACGAGCGGATTTTGCCGATTTGCACCGGCTGACCCCGGATAACGAGAAGGTGGCCGAACTGAAAGCCTTGACCCGTGACCAAGATAGCTTGATTCAGATACAAACACGCTTGGTCAATCAGCTGACTGCTTGCCTCAAGGATTACTATCCTGTCGCCTTGCATCTGTTTGCCAAACTCCAGCAAAAATCGGCCCTGGTCTTCCTGCAAACCTATCCAACGCCTCAGAAGGCAATGGAGGCCTCGCGCGAACAGATCGCTCACACGCTCAAACAAGCCGGACATACGAGAGTAGAAGCGATCTCTGCCAAGATTTTTGAAACGTTGCATCAGCCGCATCTGTCCGCGTCTGCGGTAACGACGCGGACCAAATCGCGTTTGATGTTGGCCCTGGTCGCTCAACTGTTGCTTTTGATCGAGCAAATCGCTGCGTATGATGAGGAGATCGAACGCCTTTTTTTGAGTCATGAAGACAATGAGGTCTTCAGCAGTTTGCCAGGAGCAGGAAAACGCCTGGCTCCTCGGTTGTTGGCAGAAATTGGCGATGATCCCCATCGCTATGCGAGTGCAGCGAGCCTGGAGTTATACTGCAAGTGATAGCGTCTATATGGCGCTAGGCGCTTTCGCCATTAATAGCGGATTGATAGGCTTCTAGCAACTTGGGTACCGTCTCATATTGTGAGAGGGTGTCGGGGGGAATCCAGCGCATGGCCACCGCCTCCCAGTCGGTTTTGATCGCTTCCGGCACCAGCACCTCAAAGAGAAAGGGATGGACATAGAAATGGCGGTTCAGTTCGGCATCCTCGTGTTCGACAACCGCGCCGCGTTTGAGCATGCGCACCTGATCACGTTGTAGCGAGGTTTCCTCGCGGATCTCCGTGAAGGCTTGCTCCTCCGGTGTCACACCCGGCTCAACGAAGCCACTGATGCCCGCCCAATGACCATGATAGCTGCCAACCCTGGAACTGCGCTGCACGATCAGAATGCGCGGTTGCTCGCCATCGTTGCGCTGCAAGAAACACGTAACCACGTGCGTCGGGCGCAGATTGCCTTGCTGATCCGTGTGATTCGTTGTATTCATTCTGCGTACTCCTTAATAGCAAATTCGCCAGTCTATGCTGAGTTTCGTAACTTTGTGCATAGCAAGAAACGTTTAAATACATGTCGATATAGAAAGCATAGGGGTGTGCGTCAACATCCCAGGGGTATATGATAACGATGCCAACTCAAGAACTGACGACTGTTACTACACCGAAGGCGGTAGCGGAAGTGCCCGCGCTCTCACCCTGGCGGGCCATGTGGCGGACATGGGCAAGTGCGACACGCGCCGTACTGCCCATCTTTCTTGTCACGCGCATCGTCTTTGTGTTGCTGACATACCTGGGCGGCGTGCTGTTCTTTGTCCCCAACTACTGGCTGGGATCGCTCTCGCTGCACGATGTACTGGATACCTGGTATCGCTGGGATAGTGTCCAGTACGCCAATATTGCCATGCATGGCTATACGACCCTGGCGGATGCGGCCTTCTTCCCGCTCTATCCGGTGCTGGAGCGTATGCTGTATCTGCCGTTCCATCAAGGTATTCTGCTGATCGGCATGACTATCTCCAATCTGGCCTTTCTCGGCACCTTGATCGTGCTGTATCGATTAGTCGAGACAGAGTTTGACCGACCAACAGCCTATCGCAGCGCGCTCTATCTGGCGATTTTTCCGTCGGCGATGTTCTTTTTCGCCGCTTATAATGAATCACTTTTTCTCTTTTTCATGTTACTCAGCATTTACAGCCTGCGGCGCGGTGCCTGGTGGCTGGCGGGTCTCTTCGGCGCGCTGGCAACATTGACACGCTCGGCGGGCCTTTTCCTCGTCCTGGTCTACCTGTGTGAGTTTGCGCGTTACCATTACACACATTTTGTCACACTCTGGCGCACATGGCGGGAACGCATGCACCTGACGATGCGCAGTTTCGCCTTCCTGCTCAAGTTGTTACCCATACTGTGCATTCCGCTCGCGCTGGGCCTCTATGCATTCGCGCTCAGTGTGCGCTTCCACGACCCCCTGGCCTTCGATCACGCCCAGGTTCACTGGCGTACCAGCATGACATTTCCCTGGACCGGCCCACTAATTGCCTTCTGGACTGTACTGGCCGAATCGCCTTTCACTTTTGTTACGACGCATGACCTCATCGAGTTGACATCGCTTGCTCTCTTCCTGGCGCTGCTCGCTCTCTGCTTCGTGGGGCCGTTGCGCTTCCGGCGCGATCAGTGGGTTTTCCCACTGATTGGCCTGTGTATCCTGGGCGTCGCGCTCATCTTTCCCGGCATACCGCGTCATGGCGGATTGCCTTACGACCCGCTACCCTCCACCGAGCGCTTTGTGCTGGAGGTCTTTGCCGGCTTCATTATGCTGGCGCGCCTGGGGCGACGCAACTGGTTCCATCAGGGCTATTTGCTGATCTCGTTGCCCCTGCTGGCCTTCTTTACCTTCCAATTTATGACGGGGCACTGGACAGTTTAGACGGGGTTTGCAACGCTTCATTCTTGACGTCTGGCCCCCACTCCTATATAGTATGGTTGTCAAATAGTATATTTTTGCTTATCGTTCGCAAAAATCTTGACAATTCATCCTATATTGCCCGTTGCGAGCCTTGACGGGCTACTGGCCCGTACAATTGGAGGTAGGCCGACGTGTTACTCACTACGTCCACAATGATTGCCTTCGCCCTCATCCTGCTCCTGGGTGCCTTTGTTGCGCTGGGGGCGGGCTACCTGTATGGAAGGGCACAAAATAAAGCTCAGTTTGAGCAGGCGTTGCGCGCTGAGAAAGAGAATAACGAGCGGCGCTTACTCGAAGCACAGGAGCAGCAACGCATCGCTCTGCGCGAAGCCCGTGATGAAACCGCGCGCTTCCGCGATACTATCGAGCGCGAGAACGCAGAGCGGCGCGCCGAGTTGCTGCGCCAGGAGCAGCGCATACAGCAGAAGGAGGAGAATCTGGAGCGCAAGCTCGCCGCACTGGAGCAGCGAGAACGCAAATTGAATCATAAAGAGCGCACTATTGAGCAGAGCCGCAACGAAGTGGAGGAACTGAAGCAGCATCAGGTCAAGGAACTGGAACGCATCGCCCAGATGACGCAAGAGGAGGCGCGTACCCTGTTACTAAACCAGATCGAGAGCCAGGTGCGCGAGGAAGCTGCGCAACGGGCGCGCCTGATTGAAGAGCAGGCGCGGGAGCAGGCCGAGGCACGTGCCCGCGAGATTATCACGCTGGCGATCCAGCGCTGTGCCTCTGACCAGGTATCCGAAGCCGTAGTCTCGGTGGTGCAGTTGCCCAACGAAGAGATGAAAGGGCGAATTATCGGGCGTGAGGGGCGCAACATCCGCGCGCTTGAGGCCGCAACTGGCGTTGATCTCATCATTGATGATACTCCAGAGGCCGTCGTTCTTTCCGGTTTCGATCCCATTCGGCGTGAGGTGGCGCGTATCGCGCTTAATAAGCTCATCCTCGACGGGCGCATTCACCCGGCGCGCATCGAAGATGTGGTTGCCAAAGCGCGCCAGGAGGTCGAGATGGTGGTGCGTGAGGCCGGTGAGCGCGCAGCGATGGAAGCTAACGTGCATGGCCTGCCGCCGGAACTGCTCAAAATTCTGGGCCGTCTGCATTTCCGCACCAGTTACGGCCAGAATGTGCTGGCGCACTCGGTCGAAGTCTCGATTCTGGCCGCGACCATCGCCCACGAGTTGGGAGCCGATGTCAACGTCTGTAAGACGGCGGCTCTGCTGCACGATCTGGGCAAGGCCGTCGATCAGGAGGTTGAGGGACCACATGCCATTGTGGGTGGCGAGATTGTGCGCCGCTTCGGCAAGTCGCCACGCATTGTGCATGCCATCGTCGCGCACCATGCCACCGAGGCCGAGCCACAAACGCTGGAAGCCGCGATTGTGCAGGCGGCGGATGCTATCTCGGCGGCGCGTCCTGGCGCGCGGCGCGAGACCATCGACCTCTATATTAAGCGCCTGGAAGCTCTAGAAAATATCGCCAATTCGTTCACGGGCGTAGAGAAGTCCTTTGCCATCCAGGCCGGACGCGAGATTCGTATCATCGTCAAGCCGGAGGAGATCGACGAGCTGGCCGCCAGTCGCCTCTCCAGTGAGATCGCGCGCAAGATTGAGGAGAGTATGGAATATCCTGGCCAGATCAAGGTCTGTGTGGTGCGCGAAACCCGTTCCGTCGATTATGCCCGCTAACCGTTTGATCCCGTAGGGGCGTGCTTCATCACGCCCTGAGCGCGGCCCGACAGACGAACGAGCAGGGCGTGCTTCATCACACCCTGAGCGCGGCCTGAGAGACGAACGAGTAGGGGCGTGATTCATCACGCCCTGGACGCGGCCCGACAGACGAACGAGTAGGGGCGTGCTTCATCACGCCCTGAGTGCGGCCTGAGAGACGAACGAGTAGGGGCGTGATTCATCACGCCCTGGACGCGCCTGAGAGACGAACGAGTAGGGGCGTGACTCATCACGCCCTGGATGCACCTGAGAGACGAACGAGTAGGGGAGTGACTCATCACGCCCTGGACGCGCCTGAGAGACGAACGAGCAGGGCGTGCTTCATCACACCCTGAGCGCGGCCTGAGAGACGAACGAGTAGGGGCGTGCTTCATCACGCCCTGGACGCGCCTGACAGACGAACGAGCAGGGCGTGATGAAGCACGCCCCTACGGGTTACTCCTCATAATCCCATCTAAAAGAGATGAGTGGATATGTTGTGAAAGAGAGAAAGAAATAGATTATATGTTAAACTATATCGATCTACACACCCATTCGACGGCTTCGGATGGAGTGTATTCGCCTACAGAATTAATACAACACGCAAAAGAGGTGGGATTACGGGTGTTGGCGCTCACCGACCACGATAGCACGGAAGGTATTCCCGAAGCTATGCGGGCCGCGCAGAACCTGGGCATTGAATTGATCCCTGGCATCGAGGTCAATACCGACGTGGGTGGGGGCGAGGTGCATATGCTGGGCTATTTTGTGGAATACGAACGGCCTGCCTTTCAGGCCGTGCTGAAGACTCTGCGCGAGGCCCGTATACGGCGTGGTCAGCGCATGGTCGAGCTACTCAACGAGCAGGGCGTACATATCGAGTGGGAGCGCGTGCGCGAGATCGCGCAGGGTGCGGTCGGTCGTCCGCATGTGGCGCGGGCGCTGCTGGAAGCGGGCTATGTGCAGAGTATCGGCGAAGCCTTTGACAAATATATCGGCACGAATTGCCCGGCCTATGTGCCGCGCTACAAGCTCACGCACGAAGACGCGGTGCGCCTGATTGCCAGTGCCAATGGCCTGCCAGTGATCGCGCACCCGATCACGCTGCCGGGCCTGGAAGAACTGCGGCGTTGGCTTCCCGGCCTGTGTGCCGTCGGTCTGGTCGGCCTGGAAACCTACTATGGTCCCTATACTGAGCAGGACGAGCAGGCCCTGCTCGCACTCGCCAACGAGTACCACCTGATTCCAACCGGCGGCACCGACTTTCATGGCCCCGGCATCCATCCCACCCCCCTCGGCGGTCGCTACGTTCCCTACGAGGCCGTAGAGCGCCTCAAGGCCGAAGCCGAAAAGCGACGTGGCAAAACCCCGCCTCCCTTTGAGTTACCTGCACCGGAAAAGGAGAAGTAGGGGCAACCCGGCAGGGGGAGCGCGAGGCATCCCTCCATCCTGTCCCTACCCTATACGATAGGCGTAAACGGCACGTGGTAGAATAGGGCGATGGACGCCTCGCGCTCGCTCGGCTCACTCGCGCTCTACTCACCTGAGCTTAAAACAGAGAAGCTAAAAAGCGGATACGGATACCATTAACTTCTTCTGGAAAGGTACCTTTCCGGCGCTTAATGGATGAGCCAGGCAATTGTACTTCAATCTTTCCCGCAAGCTCCATTGGGCGCAGTGCATTTTCCTTAAACGTAAGAAAAGGCGTTTCGCCGATGACAAATTCTTCTATCTCTTGAAGAGATACTGTTCTACCTCTGAACTTGTCGCTCAGCATTGTTTGCAGGAGTGTATAGTCTGGTTTATCGAAGAGAAGCTGTTGATAGGGATTGGTAAAATCAGAGAACTGATAAGTTCCTGTCGGGTCTACCTTCCACATGGCACGTTTCATCGCTTCCATGCCTTTTATATGCTTGGTAGCAAAAAAGAGGTAATAGTCTCTCGCATTGTGTTTATTGCGCATACAGAAGGAGCGCACATACCTTGCTCCTGCATAATTGATGAGTTGATTGTAATAAAGATCATGAATGCGCAACGCTCGCCCTTTTGAGTCAGGCGGGTCGGTGATAATGGTGCGCCATTTATCAGTTCCAAAGAGTGCATCATATTGCTGCTCCTTCGTCTTGTAGTTAGCCGTCAAGAAACGGTTGATCTCCTCATACATAAAGTTGATGAATACCTCACAGCCACGATGGAGCATTAAACGCTTGATAAGAGACATAGGGGTATCAGAATAGCCGAAGGGATCAATGAAAGCGAAGGTAGGCACGAGGGAGACTTGTTGCGTTTCTGTGTGGGAGAGTATGGTATCCATTGCATCGGCAAATGTCCCTTCCCAGAAACGATATCTCATAGTGGGTGGGAAGTTTTCGCGCTCCTCACGTTGTCGTAACATCTGGCGTAGATGTTGGAGACGAGCAGAATCTTTCTCGATAAAAAGAAACGTAACTTCCTTGCGGCGAACCGGGGCATAGCTATGATGAAGAAACGCATCAATCATAACCAGGGGGGAACCTATTTCACCATTATCGTATTCGCCAGGACCAGCAAAGCCATCGATTAACAAAAGACGTTCGTTAGACGATACCATAATGGGAAACCATGCATCCAGGTATTTGCGAAGAATAACATGCTTGGCGCGGGTATGGTCATCCATTGGCCAGGTAACGCTTTTGGGAGCAGGCACGGTTGTTCCTCTTGCTTTTCTGCTATTGTGCTGTGTTGATGGTGTCAGCATGCCTGGAAAGTGGAATGGACAGACCGACGCATCGATGCAGCACGAGGTATGAGATCACTACGTCAGAACGGTGTAACAATACTCTCGGTACAGGGACGCCTTATGGGTGTAATCGGTGATACGGGCATCTGCTGTTGAGTATACATCATACACCGTTCTTTTGCAAGAAGAACAGAGGCCAATTTCATCAATCCCCGACTGCTTGCAGGATGGGGTATTCGTCCCAGGTGTGACCTTCTAACAGTCGTCCACCGGCCTTTGGGGTACGTCCACCCCATTGCTTGAAAAAGAAAGGAATGTGCGCATTGAGGCAGCGATCTCGCAGGTCAATCACCCATTCTTTCTGGATGGGACGCGCCTGCGGGCCACTTTCGCCACCAACAATTACCCAATGAATGCCCTCTAGTTTGAGGGAAGGTAGTGGGCCGAGCAGCGGTTCACAGGAGAGGAAGCGCACGGCGGCGGGAACTGTTCGTAAAGCGTCGGCTCGTGGTGTCAGTTCATCGCGTTCGATGCTCACGCCCATCCAGACGTTAGATGGCCACTGCAGCCTGGAACCAAGCCGACGCAGGCGACCGGGACGCTTCGTCAATACCTGGAACGTATGCCAGTGCGCCTGGCGCATGACCTCGAAGACCTGAAAAATATACTCATCAGGTATCTGACTGTGAAAGAGATCGGACATCGAATCAACGAAGATCATGCGTGGGCGTTTCTCGCGCAATGGGGCATCAAGCCGTTCTGGTAACAACTGCACCGTAGAGAATGGTTGAGCATATTGGCGCGGCATCACCGTTTTCTGCTCAGCATTCCAATATCCGTTGTAACGCTGGTAGATAGCATGTCGCTGGTCATGCAACAGAAAGGCGTAGCAGTGATCGCACCCCGCCGTGGCGCGGGTACAGCCTACCGTGGGGTTCCAGGTCATATTTGTCCACTCGATTGCTGATTTGCCACTCATTTGTTTGCTCTTTCCGGTTTTCAGATAATTGCTTACATAAAAATAGAACACAAATTCCAATAGATAGCATACCCGAAGATAATGCAAAAGTCGAGAGGTATGCCTTCCAATTTGCGGTTGCACTTCTATGGGAGAAAAACGAACGATGAGAGGGGATAGATGCAAAACTGGCCTGAATGGATTAGCCTCCCCAAAAAGACAGGCTTCTTTGGCAAGGTAATCTTTACCAACGGCATGGTCGTCGATGGGAATCAGATCACGCTCTATTATGGGGCATCGGACGAAGTAGTGTGCGGTGCCACCGTAGCGATTAACGAGATTCTGCGCTCACTGGCCTCTTAGGGGCGCGATGATCGATTTAAAAAAAACGTAATTCCGTAGGGATATGAGTTATCCTGTCCACCAGACGATTTATCGCCTGATACTGTACAACCGTCTTTCCCCATATGAAAGTGAGGGATGAAATGTGAAGGGGGATGGATGATGATATATTTGTAGGCGATAAATTGCCTGATGGACAGGATAACTCATGTCTCTACAGATTTTGTTTATCCTACATTTATAACGAGCGACGCAGTAGTTCGCGGCGAGAGGCGTCGCGCCAGCGATTGACTTCGCCCACACCATCGCTGAGAGGTTGACGGCGCTGCTGCTCTTGCATGACCTGCTCGTGCATCAGCAAGCTACCGACGAGAGCGGCTACCTGCTCCTCGCTAAGTTCTCTCCCGGTCGGTTCGGTGAAAAGGGGAACGTTCTTCGGGCGCGTGTCCCATTCCTCGGTGATGAAGTCGGTGGAGAAATCGCCCGCGATGTAGCGTGGATGCTCCATGAGCCAGCGTGCAAAGGGGAGCGTAGTGCGTACACCCAGAATCTGATACTCGCGCAAGGCGCGGCGCATGCGCGCGATGGCCTGCAGGCGATCCCGCCCCCAGACGATCAGTTTAGAGAGCAACGGATCGTAGTAGAGCGGCACCTGCAAACCAGCGTAGAGGCTGCTTTCCACGCGCACGCCGGGGCCGGACGGCTCTTGCAGCGCCAGGACAGTACCGGTGGCGGGCAGGAAACGGTTCTCCGGGTCCTCAGCGGAGATGCGGCACTCGATGGCCACACCCCGAAATTCAATCTCTTCCTGTGTGAAGGAGAGCGGCAGACCGGCGGCGACACGAAGCTGCTCTTGCACTAGATCGATGCCCGTGACCCATTCCGTGACGGGATGCTCGACCTGGATGCGCGCGTTGACCTCCAGAAAGTAGAAGTTGCGGTCGGGGGCGAGCAGGAACTCGGCGGTACCAGCGTTAACATAGTTGATGGAGCGCACCAGATTGACAACCGCGCTCGTCATACGCTGACGTAGTTCTGCGTCCACGACGGGCGAAGGTGACTCCTCGATAAGTTTCTGGTGGCGGCGCTGAATGCTGCACTCGCGCTCGCCCAGGTGGACAACGTTGCCATGCGCATCGGCGATAAACTGCACCTCGATATGGCGCGCAGGCGTGATGGCCTTTTCGATATAGACGCGACCATCACCGAAGGCGCTACGTGCCTCGCTACGTGCAGTTCGCAGTGAGGATAGCAGCTCTTTGGGGTCGCGCACAAAGCGGATACCTTTGCCGCCACCGCCCGCCGCCGCCTTGAGCAACACTGGATAGCCAATCTTTGCCGCCAGTTCTTCGGCCAGCGTATCGTCCTCCACGTCGCTCATGGCCCCTGGTACGATAGGTACACCGGCTGCTTGCGCAGTTCGACGGGCCGCCGTCTTCTCGCCCATCGCAGCCTGCGCCTCCGGTGGGGGGCCGACAAAAATCAGGCCAGCCTCTTGACAAGCCTCCACAAATGTTGCATTCTCTGAAAGAAATCCATAGCCTGGATGAACCGCCTGCGCACCTGAGCGGCGGGCGACATCAATCAGCGTGGGAATATGTAAATAGCTCTTTGCCGCTACGGCGGGGCCGATATGATATGCCTCGTCGGCCATACGTACGTGCAGCGCGTCGCGGTCTGCATCGCTATAGACCGCGACGGTCCGTAACCCTAATTCCTGGCATGCGCGGATCACGCGCAAGGCAATTTCACCCCGGTTGGCGATCAGGACTTTCTGAAACGGCCACTCAGTCACGGGGAAGCTGTTCATACCGTTCTCCTTTGACACAATAGAGGTTGCGCTTGTGTTCTTAAAAGTATAGCACGTCTCAGGGCAGCCGCGAGAGGCACCTCTGCAACGAATGATACGGTATTATAGCATTGTAGGGGGCATCTCTCGCGGCTACCTGCGTGCTCATCCTGCTTATTACCATTTGGTAAAATAAAAAAAGCATAGGAAATTCAGGCCATTATGGGCAGATGACTATCTATTTTACGGCAATATAAGGTACACTCTAGCGTGAGTGTTCAGTTGTGTTTGGGTGTGCCCCGCGTTAGATTGACGGGCATTGCTATACATCGAGCTTGTTGTTCATTATTTGAGAGGGGCCGAAGTTCATGTTGTCGTTCATATCGAGAATTCCTATTTTTCGGCGTCTATTCTACGCCTTTTTACTGGCCGCGCTCGTCCCAGGCATCATTATCGTCATTCTGGGCAGCACCTTTATTAATATTCTCAACGCGCATAGCATCGCAGAGCAGGAAAGTAATCAAGCGCTTATTTTCACCGAACAAAGTGCGCCTGATTTACAGGCCACCTATAATACCCTGCTAGATGCGGCAGATTTCTTATCCACCAACATGGTACCAAATGCCGGAAATGGCTCACAAACGGTGCTTGGTAATCTTCAAGATTATACAAACCTGTTTGACCTCTCAGTGCAGACGTTTCAGGAAGAGTATGCGCTTACAACACCTAACATGAGTGGTGTGCAGCAGGCAGTGATGAGCAATGATCCTAACTCGCCGCTACCCGCGCAGCAGCAGCAAATCGTGAACAGGCTGCTGAAAGACTGGCCTGCATATAAGCAACAACTGGTGAAAGTGCAGGCCAATATTCAAAACGGTATAGCTTTCGATCCTACTCATGGCCCTCTCTATCTCGCCTTTGTCACTGTGTCCGACGACTGGCAACAATTGATTGAGAACACGCAAGCGATCAGCCAACAGATCGTGCAAACGGGGCCTGCTATCATCAACCCCGTCATCCTGGCAATTGTCATTGCTCTGCTCATTACGGTGGCGCTGGTGGTTATAATTGGTGCTGTTATCAATCAGACCATTACCAGCCCGTTGCGCGAGCTGGCCAGCCTGACGCGCCGCATCGGGCGGGGCGAGACGGCGGCGCGCGCCAGGCCGCGTGGTCATGATGAGATCACGATGGTGGCTAACTCGATGAATAACATGCTGGATAATATCGTCCGTCTTATTCAAGAGGTGCAATCGCAGCGTGACAACCTGCAAGCTCAGGTGGAAAAACTGGTCAGTGAGGTGAGCGGCGTTGGTGAAGGTGATCTGCGCATCCAGGCCGAAGTGACGGCTGACGCCCTGGGCGTACTGGCAGACTCCTTCAACTACATGGTGGAGGAACTGGGCAGCCTGGTGGTGCGTGTGAAAGGGGTGGCCAGTGAAGTTGAGCATTCGACGGAAGCTATTCTGGATCGTATGAATCAACTGGTGGAGAGCGGTGATATGGAGATACGCCAGATTGAGGAAGCGGCCCAGGAGGTCGAGCGCATGGCCGCGTCGAGCCGTCAGGTTGCGGAACGCACCCAGGCCCTTTATGATGTCGCGCGCGAAGCCCGCCGCAGCGCCCAGGTTGGTCGCCTGGCGGTGCAGCAAGCTATTAGTGGGATGAGCCGGATTGACGAAAACGTCAAACTAACAGCTACCCGCGTCCAGAGCCTCAATGAGAGATCGCGTGAAATTGAAGAGATCGTCAACGTGATTAGCACCATTGCTCATCAGACGAACCGACTGGCACTGGACGCTGCCATTCAGGCTGCGATGGCCGGAGAGAATGGTAAAGGCTTCGGAGCCGTCGCCGCCGACATTCGCCGTCTGGCAGAGCGCGCAAAGGAGCAGACCAGTAGTATTACCCAGATCGTTCGCAATGTCCGCGAAGAGATACAGGCGGTGGGTATCGCTATGCAGGATACCGAGCGAGAAACCGCCAGTGGTACAGACCTTGCGAAAGAAGTGAGTGTGTCGCTGGAGTCGCTGTTCTCAGCCGTTGAAAGTCAGGCCAGAGCCATTGAAACCATTAATACGCTGGCGACACAACAGTTACAATCGTCCAGCGCGGTTGTACAGGTGATGCATAGCGTGTCCGAGGCAACGAGCCAGGCTGGCAGCAGCACCCGTGAAGCCTCGCAGAACATGGAGCGTCTCGCCCGTCTGGTTGAACAACTGCGCGCCTCGGTGGAAGCATTCAAACTGCGCGAAGATCAGAACTACTATTCGCTCAATCCAAATAGTGTCAATGTCTCCCTGGAGGCCGAGCCTGAGAGTCCAATGAGTACCAGTGGCATTTTCCGCACTATCAGCGCCAGCGTGCAACATTCTACTTCAGGCCCGCTGGTGCAAGGAGCGTTGCCCGCGCCGCGCTCAGATAGTTTTATGCCCTACATGCCCGCGTCTCCTGCTTCACCCATGACATCTGCTCCTTATGGCAATCAACAAAATAATGGTACCTATGGCTGGAATGGGAATGGGAATAATGGTGCTTATGCTGGCTCCGGCTTTGCCGATAACGCTTATAGCACTAATAACTGGGGCAATATGCCACTACAGCCTGACCAGTCCTGGTTTGGCGAGCAATACAACAACGGTAACGAGAATGGCAACGGTAACGGAGGCTGGCAGCGCTAGCGATTAGCGTTGTCATCCTCAAAGCGAGCGGCGCAGCCGGTATCCTGGCAGGATGCCGACTGCGCCGCTCGCTTTCTTCTTGATGAACATCTCAAACTTCGCCGGGTGGTACGGCAGGCATCAGGTGATATTCCATTTTGAGAGCGATGATGCGCGTAGCGGCCTCATCGATGCGTGCTTTGGGGAGCGTGCCATCCAGCACTGCGGCTTTGATGCCATCAACCATAGCAATCATCTGATCTGCGCCAGTAGGGCCGAGCAGCATGTCATCACCAGCCTTGAGGGCCAGCACCGCTGCTTCTGGCATGCTCCACGTCTGCGCGATGCCTTGCATGTAGAGCGCATCGGTCAGCACGACACCGTCGTAGCCGAACTGTTTGCGCAGAATGTCGGTCATGAAGATGGGCGAGAGTTCGGCGGGCATGGTAGGGTCAATAGCAGGCATTAATACGTCGGTGGGCATAATCATGCCTGGATTTTCCTGTGCGTCGGGCGATTGAATAAAGTGCTTAAAGGTAGCTAGCTCGACCGAATAAAGCTGATCTTTCGTGCGGTTGACGACCGGCAAGCCAAAATGAGCATCGATGCTGGCATCACCCAGGCCAGGATAATGCTTGATGCAGCCGATCACGCCATCGCTTTGTAGCGCTTTGAGATATGGCCCCGCGTATTGAATCACCGAGCCAACAGTATAGCCAAAAGTGCGCGTCACCTGGTCGGGTGCATTGGGAATGAGCGCTACATCTACGTCGGGGGCCAGGTTGACGTTGATGCCCAGCGCCTTCAGGTAGTGCGCAACCACATGCCCCTGTTGAGCCGCCATGTTGGGGTTGCCGCTCTCGTAAATGGAGAGCGCAGAGGGCACCGGCGGATAGATACTGAGCAGGCGCTGCACGATGCCCCCCTCTTCGTCGGTAGAGATCAACAGTGGGATTTTGGCGTTTTGTTGCATCAGTGCGATATCGTGTTTAGTTTGCGCGAAGCTCTGCATCTGGAAGGCATACATGATCACGCCGCCCGCGTGCAGTTGGGTAATCATCTCGTTCAGATCGGGTGAATAGTAGGTATCGTTATATTCCACCATGATAAGCTGGCCCACCTCTTCATCCAGTGACATGCTGGCGACGTAGAGGCTCGCCAGTTGTTTGTCCTTCATATACCCCGACAGGTGCCGCAGGTCGTCGATCTGTTGCGCGTTGAGTGGAAGCTGAATAAAAGGGCCGCTATCGGCTAAGGCCATCGTCGTAGCACTGGTACCGCTTAGCAGACGTTCTCCCAACAGGCTGGCGGTGATAATAAGCAAAAGAATGAGCAGCAACATGATCATCAGGAAGATGCGCCTGTGACGCTGTACCATGGTCGCTTTCATAGCTAGAACTCCTAATTTCCGCAGGGACATATATCATTCATTATTGGTAGCGTTTTCTTCCTTCGGCGAAGATGAAGCCGATTCGTCGGTGCGTGTCGCCGGTTGCTCTTCATCTTTATGCTCATAATCAAAGTTTGTCACGATCATTTGTTGAATAGTCGCATCGCCTGGTATAAAGTTTGTGGACGGTGGCGGGGCTATAACTTCATCGGGTGTGATGGTGATGGTTGGTATATCGGGTGATTCTGGTGCTTCAGGCACAGGCGGGGCGGGTATGACAGGTAGATCGCCAGGACGTGGTCTACTGGTAGCGTCAGGTGCGGGACCGCGTCTGCCAGGGCGTGGCCGCAGTGGGTATGAGGTGCGTGCGTTGGGTACGACAGAGGTGGGCTGTTTAGCATAGTCGAATACGATCTTGATAGCGTGATTCTGCTCTTTATATAGGGCGGTTTTGAGTGCCTCACGATATTCGGTCAGCGCAAAACGATGGGTGATGAGCCGCTCCGGCTGGAGCAGTTCCTGTTCCATCAGTTGTTCAACCACGCTGAAGGTCGAGGTGCGTGTGTTAGAACCTAACGGCCACGTTTCTGTACCGTGCGCGCGCGAGCCGACGAGACGCAGTTCCTGGTGCCAGATGGGGGTGAGATCAATATGCATCAGGTGTGGGTTCTGGCCCACCAGCACCACTGTGCCGTTGGCGCGCGTCCAGCGCAGGGCGTCCGAGAGCGTCTTCTGACTGCCGATGGTGTCAAAAGTATGATCATAGCCACCAATCAGCGTCTTGTTACCCAGCAAACCTTTGTAGAGGTGGGCTGCTGTGATCTGCTGCATCGCCGCGTAGCTGTTGTGTGGATAGATGATGTGGGCGGCCCCCAGGCGCGTAGCCTGCTCTACCTGGAATGAATGGCGCACCAGCACGCTGATCTGGGCACGCGGCACCAGCATATGGACAATCATGAGGGTGAGCAGGCCCAGTGTACCGGCTCCGATAATCAGCACCTGATCGGTTGGACGGGGTGTATGGCGCAGAACGGCGTGCAAAGCGATGGCCGTCGGCTCCAGCATTACGGCTTGCTCGTCGCTCAAATCTGGTGGAATGGGATAGAGTTGCTGTTCATGCAGCAGCATTTCTTCGCTCCAGCCGCCGCCGATGGGGTAGGGGCCGGGGAGATCAACACGCTCACAGAGGTTATACATGCCATTGGCACAGAAGCGACATAGTGGTTGCACACCTGCTGTAAGACAATTGAGATCATACTGCAACACCACGCGATCACCAACGTTCAGGTACTCCACGTCGCTGCCAACCTCAATCACCTCTCCAACTACCTCGTGACCAGGATAGTATGGGGTGCGTATCGGTAGCGCGGCGGGTGTGGTACGCGGGTCGCTTTCACCATAGAGGAGACGCAGATCACAACCGCTGATACCGCCGAGGCGGTTGCGTACCCGAACCCAGTTCGTCGCGGGCAGTGGCGGGCGCGGCGTATTCTGCACTTGCAATGGTGCGAACGGCGCAAGAGATGCGCCACGCCAGAAACGCCCCAGCAACTGCGTCGGCACGGTACGCTGCGGACGAAGGTCCAGCACAGAAGTCCACATAACTATCCTTTAGCCTTTTCAGTATATGCTCTATTCGCTTTTCATAAAAATAAACGAACGAAGATAGTGTAACATGTAGACTTTTTACGGTCAATCTAAGGGCGATGTCAATAGGAAAGCAAGGCAAGGTCTCCATCCTTTAGGGGGATTTTGGTGGCCGGTGTAGGGGCGTCATTCATGACGCCCTGTGAGCGCATCGACTACCAGGGCGTCATGAATGACGCCCCTACACCAATTTCCCCCGCAAGGATAGAGAACCGCAAGGCAGGGCACCCACCCTGTTCTCCGTTACACAATCGGCCAGTCGAATCCCGCCGCCTGATAAATTGCTTCAATAGTAGCAAGATTTTCCAGTGTTTCGCTCAGACGCAGTGCTGGCTCCTGACCGGTACGCAAGCAGGTGGCGAAATGCTCGACCTCCAGTTGATACTGGTCGATGCGCTCAAAGTGCTGCTCGCTCATCTGTCCGCCCTTCGTAACAAAGACGGTGGTCGGGTTAATGCCAGGTGTAAACGGCACCGGAATGGTGATGACACCGTTCTCGCCGATGAGTTCAGCAATTTGACGTGCCGGTAACTCAAGGCAGGAGTCGATCAGGCCGAAGCGACCATCGCCGAAATCCAGCACGGCGTTGGTTGCCACCTCGACACCGCCGGGACGCGGCATATGCACACGCGCCGCCACAGCTCTGGGCGCGTGCCCGAATACGGCACGGCAGAGATTGACCGGATAGCAGCCAACATCCATTAGCGAACCACCTGCCAGTTCGGCACTCAAACGGATATTCTCCGGGCGTGAGCGAATGTCGAAGGAGAAAGAGGCACGCACCAGACGCACGGGGCCGATCAGACCGTTCCTGACCTGCTGCAAGGCCCATTGCGTCTGCGGGTGAAAGCGGTACATAAAAGCTTCCATCAGCAGCACATGGTTGGCGCGCGCGGCGGCGACCATTGTTTTCCCCTCGTTCTCCGTTACCGCCATTGGTTTTTCGCACAAAACGTGCTTACCTGCCTCCAACGCTTTAATTGTCCATTCTGCGTGCATGCTATTGGGCAGAGGATTATAAATAGCCTCAATGTCGGGATCATTGATGACGCCCTCATAGCTGCTGTAGATGCGCACCTCCGGCGCAAAGGCGTACAGTTCAGCCGCACGTTGAGCATCGCGGCTCCCAACTGCTACCAGTTTACCATTAGATGAGGCGCGAATAGCCGGGGCAACCGCCTTTACACCAATATTGGCGCTGCTGATGATGCCCCAGCGCACAGGAGTTTGTTGTGTCTGCATAACCTGAATTACCTTTCGAGTCCAGATTTATTTTATGTATTTCGTATTATTTTCTCTGATCGGCAAAGGCACAGATTGCGCGCACGCCGCGCTCGATTTCTTCGTCTGAGGCGGCCAGCGAGATGCGCACATAATTCTGGGCCGCTGTGCCAAAGCCGCTACCGGAAGCGACGGCAACGTTGCGCTCGCGCAGCAGGTTGAGGGCAAAGTCGCGTCCTTGCCGGGGTGTGCCGTCGGGATAATTGATATTGACCAGGGCGTAGAAGGCTCCGTGTGGTGTGTAGATATAGCGGCCATACTCTTTGAGCAAGGAGACGGCCAGGTCACGGCGGCGGCGATAAGCCTCACGCATCTCCACCACGCATTGCTGGGAACCCGTCAACGCGGCGGCGGCGGCGCGTTGCACCATGGTGGCGATGTTGGTGAAGTCCGCGCTCAGCACGTTGGTGATAGTTTGCAGCAATCGTTCGCCAGTGACGAGGTAGCCGATGCGCCAGCCGGTCATGGCATAGGCCTTCGAGAAGGTGTAGATGCCGATGAAACGGCCCGACTCCAGTTCCGCGCGCGTCATCAACGTTGCCGGACTGTAATGCTCACCCTCGAAAATAATCTGGTCATAGCATTCATCTGAAAGCAAATAGAGGTCGTGGCGGCGCGCGAAATCCAGCAGTTCGGCGACGACCTCGCGTGGGAAGACTGCGCCGGTGGGATTGCCGGGTGTGTTGATGATGAGCAGGCGGGTACGCGGCGTGACCAGCGCGTCCAGCATGGCGATGTCCGGTAGCCATTCGCTTTCCGGGTCGAGCGCATAGGGGACGGCGGTCGCGCCACTGGAAGCAATCTGCATGAGGTAGTAAGGCCACGCGGGATTGGGGATCAGCACCTCGTCGCCGGGGCCAACGGTGGCATCCAGCGCCGCTTGAATAGCGCCCGTGCCGCCCATTGCAATAGCGACGTTCTGTGGCCCCACGCTATAGCCGTTGACGCGCTGTATCTTCTCGGCCAGCAGTTCGCGCAGCCAGGGCCAGCCTGCCGCCGGGCCATAGGTTTGTATCTCGTTGTTGATGGACTCGATAGCGGCTTGGCGAATATGCTCCGGCGTGCGGAAGCTCGGTTCGCCGATCTGGAGCAGCGCCATCGGGGGGCGTTGTTCGCCGCGCGCCCCGGCCTCGCGCTGCAACTGGCGTGCGTACTCGCCCAGCAGCGTAATATCGCTACCCGGTAAAGAATGGATATGCTCTTTGCCGATCTTCATTTATTGCTCCCGATACGTTCAACCAGCCCGGCCAGCAGGGCGATTCTGGTCGGCATATAGTCCAGTTCGACATATTCGCCCGGATTGTGGGCCAGCCCGCCGCCCGCGCCCAGGCCGTCAATGGTGGGGATGCCAACTGCTGAGGTGTTGTTGGCGTCGGATGCGCCGCCGCTGCCCAGGTCACGAATCTTCAGGCCCAGTTCAGCGCCCACCGCGCGCACGCATTCCACCAGTGGCTCGTTGCGTTTAGAGCGCTCGAAAGGCATGCTGTTCATGCCGCCACTCAATACGGTGCGCGTGCCGTCAATATGCGTCTTCGCCGCCACCTTTTGCAGAGCCGCTTCTAGCGCTTGCAAGCCCTTTTGATCGCTGACGCGCACATCCATCTCGCAATAGGCAAAGTCTGGCACGACGTTGGTGCGTTCGCCACCGCGAATGATGCCCACGCTCAGTGTGACGCCGGAGATGGTGCCGTTGATGGCCTGTGCCGCCAATACTTTATAGGCCAGTTCGTGAATGGCGTTGCGCCCGTTCTGCGGCTCCACGCCCGCGTGGGCCGCGACGCCATGTACTTCGATGCGATACTGACCCGACCCGCGCCGCGACGAGACCACCGAGTCGATGGCGCGCCCCGGCTCCAGCACAATCACAGCATCGCTACGGCGCGCGACCTCCTGAATGAGCGGTTTGCTGGAAGGCGAGCCGATCTCCTCGTCGCTGTTCCAGATGCAGGTCACGCTACGATAGTTGGCCTGCTGCGTCTGAATCAAGAGATGTAAGGCGTACATACCGATCAGCAGGCCGGATTTCATGTCCAGCACACCGGGGCCGGTGGCAATGCGCATGCCATTACGCTCGCCAAGCGTGAAGGGCCGTTCCTGCGCCGCGCCCTCTGCGAAGACAGTATCCATATGGCCGATGAGCAGGATGCGCGGCCCGTCGGGATTATTGCCGCTGTGCGTGGCGACGAGATGATCGCCGTACTGCTGCTGCTTGTCGAAATGGGTGGAAAAACCAGAAGCGTGAAAACGCTCCTGCAAGTAAGCGCCGACGCGATCTACGCCCGCCTTTGTATACGTGCCGGAATCGATATTGACAATGGCTTTTAGATCGTCCAGAAAGAGCGGCATAAGCTGTTCTGCCTGCTCAACTAGAGAACGTACTTGCATCAAATAGCTCCTTCCTGGCGGAATTGCGCGATGTCGGTATCGCTGTAGCCGATGGCGCGTAACAATTCGTCGGTATGCTCACCAAGCGCTGGTGCCGAGTAGCGCTGCTCGGCGGGTGCGTCCGAGAGACGTGGAAAGCTAGGCAAGGTGCGAAAGGCCGTCTCGCCCGTGCCACTGGTAACGGTGATGCCGCGCGCCTGAGCTTGCGGGTCGTTCATGGCCTCGTCCAGACTATAGACCGGCCCCACACAGGCGTCGATGTCGGCGAATTCGGCAACCCATTCGTCGCGTGTCTTTGTCTTGAAGACCTCGCGTAAAATCACCATCGCCTGCTCACGCTCCTGCGCGCCATGCGGGATGTGGAATGGTAGCAGTTCGAGATGCCCGATATGCGTGCAAAAGGCGTGCCAGAACTTGCCCTCCAGCGCAGCCAGCGTGACGTGCTTGCCGTCCTTCGTCTCATAGATATTGTAACAGGGCAGGCCGCCGTCCAGCGTGGAATGACCGGGACGTGGCGCGTGGCCGGTATTCAGGTAAGCGGTCGTGACAAGCGGCAGCAGGGCCATCACACCCTCGGTCATGGAGACATCGATCATACGCCCCTCGCCGGTCAGCGCACGTCCGGCCAGCGCGGTGGTAATGCCGATGACGGCCATGAAGCTGCCGCCGGCCAGATCGCCAAGCTGCGTGGGCGGCATAACCGGTGCGCCGTCCGGGCCACGATTATAGTCGAGCAGACCGGCGTAGCCGACATAATTGAGATCATGGCCTGCCTTATCGCGGTATGGCCCGTCCTGCCCGTAGCCACTAATGGCGCAATAGATGATGTCGGGCTTGACCTCTTTTAACTGCTCATAGCCCAGGCCCAGCCGGGTCATGACGCCAGGGCGAAAGCTTTCCAGCACCACGTCGGACTCACGTACTAAGCGCAAGAAAATCTCGCGGCCCCGTGCTGATTTCAGGTTGAGCGTCAGGCTGCGTTTATTGCGATTGATCGCCAGGAAATACAGGCTCATGCCACCGGGGCCATGTGGTTGCATGTAGCGCCCGTAATCGCCCGTGCCCGGTTCCTCTACCTTAATGACATCAGCCCCAAAATCTGCCAGCATCTGCGAGGCATAGGCACCGGGGAGCAGGCGCGAGAGATCGAGTACACGTATACCGTTGAGTGGCAAGCTCATCATCGTCTCCTTTGTCCAGAGGATACTGCAATGTTACTTGTACAGGGTAACAGGGAGTGGCGGGCATTGTCAATGAGCAAAGTGGGGCAAGGCGAATGTCAAATTTGGCATGGGAGGCAGGGCAAGTGCAAGGCCCGCCTCCACCCTGGACGGCGGGTATCAACGGCATCGTGGTAGGGTAGGGGCGGGCCTGGCGCTCGCCCTGCTCACTTACAATGTGTGTGCAATGTAAAACATTGTTATTACAATGCAACATCTTGTAATGTATCATGCAGCGTTCATAGTACCTATAGGTATTCTTCCTGCTTTTTCTGGTCAAGTTATTATAATGCAAGACATAATTTTGAGATGGTCATATTTCTTACCTTGCAGTGGATGCTTTTTTTTTTTTTTGAGAGTCCATAAAGTCGTTTTTACCTCTTGACATTCACCGCTTGCTATGGCATAATCTCTACCGTCGATAGAAGCAGCCTGTAACTGATGACTGGACTGACTGGCAAGAGATATCTTGTGCATGGGGGAAATGCACATGGCACACCTCAACCTCTTGTCCGGTATCGATGAAGATCGACGTGGTGCTTTCCTGGTATTCCATGTCTTATGCAGCGGCGAGAGTTAAGAAGGGGTTTTTCTGCTCGACTGGTTGCCAGCTTGCTGTTCTTCAGAAGAAAAGAGGTGATGGGTACTTAGTGAAACAGGTAGACTGAACAACATCCTGGAAAAATCACATAGATTTGTCTGTCTCGCTGGAGACAGGCCAGCAGCATGGCACTCTAAAAAGTTTGCACCCTCGATAGAGTGCCACGCTACGCGCGATAGTTCATCGCATGCTAAGTATAGCATGTGAAAGGATTGCTATGCAATGAGGCAATGCCCAGAACACATTAAAAGATGTGATTGGTGTCACACCAAAATCCCCTGTAATACGTATAAAGGAGCAGAAAGCATGTTCAAACTGGCAGGAGTATGTCTTTTGTATGCAACTCGACAAGCACTTGTCATCCTGACCGTGCTTGCCATCTTGCAAAGTTTTGTGCAAATACTAGTACCCACGACGGCCCATGCTGCTACTGCATCAAACTACTCCTGCGGTAATACAGCAAGCCTCCACTGCTACGCTCGCCAGGACTGGCCTGGAGGCCCAATTAACGGAGCAGATACTACCATATCCGTCGTTCGTATGGCAGGAGGGAATGGCTTCGTTGATAACGAAATGTGGGTTGCAGATTGCGACCCCAACAACATCTTCTGCACCAGCCCTCACTGGATCGAGACAGGGTATATTGCTCTCTACACCGGCTCTGAGCAATTCTTTTGGTCCGATCTGCGACCACAAGACAGTAATCTCAACCAACACCTATTAGGCTCGATCCCTTCGGGAGACTATGGCAATACCGCCTACTTCGAGATCAGCCGTTACACCAGTAATTCATTTCAGGTCATCCTCAGTAGTCCATTTGTTGGGATGGTCAATTATTCAACCAACAACTCGATGACCCCAGGCGACATCCTTATTGGGCAAGAACTGGCTGGTAGCAGCGGTGCTAGCGCACCTCGTGCTTACTACACGGATAACCAGTGGATTGATACTGGCAACCATTACGACTACCAAGCCTCGCTTGGCTCGTATCACGGCGACAATCCCCCTTATGTCGGCTGGACGACGCTGCCAACGAAATCTTCAACGGGTGGAGTATTGTGGACAAATTGCTGCTGAAGCAGCAAAGACGACCAGTGGAGTAGAGTAGAAAGGACTTTTCACATGCGAAATATACAGAAGAGCAAGCATAGACGTTTAAGAGCGGTACCCTGGACAGGACTTCTCATATTGATCGTCGCGGGAATAGCTCTCGTCGTTGGTGTCAGCGTCATCTCGGCTTCGGCTGCTCAAGGGACAAAAATTTCTCAAACTACGCGACCTATTCCTCTCGGAAACCTCAACCAGTATGCCCCTGGTGTAGCTGCAATTAAGCCTCATCTGGCCACATCTAGCGGAACCGCACCTACATTCACGGCGACTGATGCTGAACAATATGTCACGGCACATCCATTCGCAAACACCAATGTCACTGTCATTGAGACACCCACAGTCATTCAGGCTACCTTTATGACAAGTGCAGCACTGAGCGCGCAACTAGACGGTGAGAGCATAGGCCGCCCTGATACCGCGCTTGTCTGCTATGTGAAATTGCAAGGGACCTTCCTTTTCATAGGACCAAAGGAACCCCTGACCGCACATATCGCCTATGAGGTATTTGATGCCGAGACAGGCAACCTCATTTTAGCGGGAGGCCAAGTTCAATAATACATAACCTTTCCTTTCCCTCCAAAGGAAACTTGGGCGTTCATCCTTTTCTCTGCTTATGGGAAAAGGATGAACGGAGAGCATCCACGATATCTCACTTACTGTCTACTCACCTGATCAATAAGGACATCACCACAGATCGGATAGAATGGACAAGCCAGGTAACAGATGTCACAATAGCTTTCCCTCAATCATCTTCTCTTACAGCAAGATAAACAATTATCCTAACCTTAATGTGGAGGAAACGATGGCTCAACCACGAAAGAAGCGTATCATACTCTTTTCAATCACTACCATCTTTCTCGGTCTTGTCCTCTTAGGGGCCTGTACTCCGGTTCCCGACGCAACGCACGTTTCTTTTGCCACTGCCGCTTGCAGCACCACTACGACCGCCAATAGTGCACCACCAACTCACACTACTGTCTATGTTGGTAGCTACGAAATGGGTACCCCGACAGGGGCAGCCGGAAGTCGTGACCTGTACGCCCTCAACGATGATGGGACGCTGCGCTGGCGATGTACCACCAGCACAAGCGGCGGATTTTCGGCGGCACCTGTCATAGACCAGGGCACGCTCTACGCACTGGCAGGCTCCGAGGTGTATTTCAAAGCCACGCCCCCGACCACAGTTCAGGCGTTCTACGCCTTACGTCAGAACGATGGGAAGCAACGCTGGCAGTTTGCAGTAGAGGGCATGAACAGTTCAGGGCCGCTCATCAGCAATGGCACAATTTACATAGCTATTACCACGACCACGCATGAGAGCATGCCAGTGTCTCACCCTGCCTTTGTCTTTGCCCTCCAGGCTACGACAGGGAAAGTACTCTGGCAGGCCCTGGTAGGAGACGGCGGCGACGGCAGAGTACTGCTAGTAGCGAGCCGTGAAACCATCTATGTGGCTACTGAGGATGGCGTGTTGACGGCGCTCAGTGCCAGGAATGGGACACAGCAATGGCACTACCAGACCAATTGCCGTAATGACGATAGCAGCACACTGATCGCTTCTGGCGATAGGAGTGACAGTGTATACATGATCGGATGCACCGCCGTCTCAGCTCTCCAGGCCAGCACAGGGAAACTGCTCTGGAATTTCCAGACCAACGGAGAGGTCGAACCACAACCTCTTGTCAATGACGGCATCCTGTATATAGCCTCATCTAACAGTACGATGTATGCTATCCGCACACGCGACGGCAAGGTCGTCTGGCAAAGATGCACCGGTGACTTCTCTCTTCGCCCCGCTGCCATCATGGACGGAGTAATCTATGTCAGCGCCCAGGAGCTTGCGTTAGACGGTTCACCTTCCACGCTGGCCCTCTACGCTTTCCGCAGCAGCGATGGAGCCATGCTCTGGCGCTACCAGCACGAGGGAGAAAATAGTTCGCTGGTAACAGGAAACGGCATGCTCTATCTTGGAGTATTCAACCCATTCACGTCATTAAGTTCTATTGTAGCGTTGCGAGCTAGCAATGGGACAGTCCTCTGGCAAAGCCAGAGCGACGCTACTAATGGTAGCCTCAACCTTAGCAACGGCGTTCTCTATATCAGTACCATCAGCAGTGCTGCCGACTATGTTTCTGCCTTGCGCACGGACAATGGCACACTACTCTGGCGGTATACACTCCCCTACAACCAGGTTCATAGTCATACTCCCCTTTTCCTGACAGCGCCGGTGATAGGTCAATCAGCAGGAGGTGAATTTGGGACTGCACGCCCTCAAATTGCTGAAGAATAATCTCATTAAAGTTTGTCACATAGAAGTGATGCCAGGCGTCCTTATATGTGACAGTGAGAGATGGGTGCCTCGTAATAACTTGCAAAGTATCAAGGTGTGCGAGCCATGTTTCTTCCTTAGCAGATCAGTAAGTAGTCAGGTAGATTCGATGAAAAAATCTTGCATATTCGTGACTTATATGTTACGATTGCTCCATGGGGTGGACGATTGAATATTTTGAACAAGAGAATACAGTACAACCCGCTGAGCTATTTGAAGATGAACTGGATCAAGCCTATCCTCTGCTTGCTGGTAAACTCATCAGAATTACTGATTTATTAGAAGTTGAGGGATTTCACTTGGGCGGAGGGCTGATAGAGAAATGCTATAATTATCAGGGATTGTGGGAAATGCGCGCGATCTATGCCGGGACGCTGGCACGTGAATTCTTTGGCTTTGACGGGGAACGCATTGTTTTGTTACATGGGTATGTAAAGCGTATCGGACAGCCAGCTTCAGATCGTGAGCTTGAAAAAGCATTCCATTATTGGAGAGAATATCAGAGAACGCGGTGTATAAGTCCTATGCAAGAGGAGGATACAAATGAATAGATATGAGCAACGCAGGCAGAAGCGCCTCCAGAATCCAGCGATAGCGGCTGGCTATCGAGAGATGTCAGCCGAAATCCAATTAATGCATGCTCTTGATGAGATACGTAAGCGAGAGAATATGACGAAAGAAGATCTTGCTGCGCAAATGGGCACCAGGAGAGAAGTAGTATCTCGCTTGCTTAATGGAACTGAGGTTAATCCGACGCTTGATACATTCATAGAGATGCTTGACGCCTTGAAGTTTACAGCGGATATCAGGTTGCGCCCTTCTAAAGAAGGTGAGGAGCCTCTCAGGATTATCACAGAAGATACTCCAGTGTAGAAACAGGTTTTGTTCACAGACCTGCTGAATGAGGTAGATACGAAATATGTCATGAAATGTCATCTCATTTCACTCTATTTCTCTACCTCTGTGCTATTTATTTCCCTCGCCCCACCACTACCCCCACACATTAAAGACAGATGAGTAATTATTACTAGTACCCGCGTTAAATTAGCGTGCAGGCATGCTTTATAGTATCATCTGTTCGTGAGCAATTATAAAAATTTCTCGTGGGAACTACGCATGCAATCATTTGACTCGAAGCGATCATCGTCGGTTGACGTCCCGACACAACGGCTCTTTAAACGCCCGCATGATTTTATGTCAACTGACAAGTGGTCGCGTTACGTGCAAAGAGAAGAACCGGAACACGACATCAGTCGTCTACCCACCTCGACCTTGCCGGAACCGGAGAGGCAATGGCCGACGATGCCGGTAACACCTGCGACACCATCGGTGCCGAACACGCCGGATGATGACATATTGGAAGAGTTGTTCGATCTTGGCTCCATGAACACGGTGCGCTTGATGCAATTGAGCGGCGTGATGCGCACCGTGCAACTGGCACAGCAGAAAACAGGCACCCATGTTCAGGGATATGGTCCGACCGGTGCAACCGGCGTGCTGGCCGCCGTTATGCCATCAATACCGCTGCATGCGCAAGGAGCCGTAGCTCAATCTGCTTATCAAGCTGGCTATCAGCCAGAATTGATTGAGCAGATTCGTTCTCTGACCGGCGCGGTTCCGGTTGTGAGAGCGCCAGCGGCCCAGCCAACCTGGAAAAAAGTGTTGAATATGCCTGCTGTGCGCGCCATCCTGGGCCTGCTCATCGGCATCGGCTTGCTCTTCCTGCTCTCCAGGGGCATCAATTTTCCCAAAGCTTTCGCTATTTTGCGTGCCAGTCTCAGTACCGGGGAAGGCATCATGGATGTGTTGGGCGCTGCCGCCGCCTTTATCGCCGCCTTTAGCATTCGCGGCGTGCGCTGGAGCCTGTTCCTGCGACCCATTAAACGGGTCAATCCCTTCACGACGGTGCGCATCTTCTGGGTCGCGGTCTTTATGAACTTCCTGTTACCGGTGCAGGGCGGCGAGGTCATTAAAACTTTCTTGCTCAAACGTACCGATGGCGTGCCGATCAGTCAATCTCTGCCCACGGTGGCGATGGATAAATCGCTGGATCTGATGCCTGCGCTCTTCCTGATGGCGATTATGCCATTTATTCCGGGCATCCATATGACGCTGCCGCTCTGGCTGATCCTGGCTCTGGTCAGTAGCATTCTGCTCGGTGTGATGTTTACCGTCGTACTGACGGCGCTCAATCGTAATGCCGCGCTGGCATTCATTCGCATCATGCTGAAGCTGGTGCCAAAGGGCATTGCGCTCAAGATAGAGGGCTTCGCGCTGGGCTTTGTTGACTCGCTGCTGGCGGGGGCAAGCAGGCCACAGACCTTTATTCCCGCCCTGCTACTCACCTGTCTGGCGCTGGCCTGCGACGGCCTCTTCGCCTGGATGTGTTTCCGCACAGTTGGCCTGAGCAACATGAGCTACGGAACCGCCATTCTGGGCTACACGCTGTATAATATGTTCACTGTGCTACCCTCGCCACCAGGTCAGGTTGGCAGCAACGAAACCTATGGCGCGCTGGTCTTCGGCAAACTGCTTGGCTTTAACACCGTCAATGTCGAGGCCATGTTTGTGCTATCGCATCCCCTCGCGGCGCTGGTTATGACAACCATGTGCTTTATCTGCTTAAAGAGTTTGAATATCTCGTTTGCCAGTGTGTTGAAAACGAAACCGGAGAAGGACGAGAAAATGGCCCAATACGCGAGAACCAACGCCTGATTATGCTTTTCCAGCAATGGGCAATGTGAACGAGATTTTCGTGCCCTGACCAGGGGTGCTTTCGGCCCAGACGCGCCCACCGTGCGCGCTGATGATGGCCTTGACGATGGAGAGGCCCAGACCGCTGCCGCCGGTAGCTCCCGTGCGCGAGCGGTCGGCTCGATAGAAACGCTCGAAGATATGCGGCAAGTCTTTGGGGTCGATGCCGGAACCGGTGTCGCTGACCGTGACTACGAGAACCTGATCTTTACACATCGCCCCGATGCGAATCTGGCCACCACAGGGCGTATGACGACGTGCATTATCCAGCAGGTTGAGCAGTACCTGGGTGATGCGGTCGCTATCGGCCATGACGTGCGGTGTGTCCGGCGCAATATCGTTGTGGAGCGTGATACCAGCTTGCTCACACTCCGGCTCGATGACGAGCAACGTTTCATCTACCAGCGAATTGAGGTCAAGCGGCGCGAGATCGAGACGCACCTGGCCAGACTCCAGCAAGGTCATATTCTGCATATCGGCGACAAGACGGCGTAGACGTTGCACCTCACGTCCAATGCGCTGGGCCGTTTCCTGGCGTGCTGCCGGATCAACAATCATATCGTCGGCCATCGCTTCGCTCAAGCCCTGTATTGCTGTGAGAGGCGTGGCGAGATCGTGGGCAATGTTGGCGATCAGTTCGCGCCGCACCTGATCCTGGCGGCGCAGTTCGGCGATGTCTGCCGCGATAGTGTCGGCCATCGCATTGAAGGTGAGGGCCAGTTGTCCCATTTCATCCTGGGTAGCAGGCAAGGGGACGCGCTGAGCATAGTTGCCTTGCTTCATCTGTTCTGCCGCGCGTGTCAGCGCTTCTAATGGGCGTGTCAGGCGGCGAGCGAAAAAGAAGCTAAAGAGGATGACGAGGAGCGCGACGGCCAGGCCCGCCAACAGAATGGCCGCGTTGACCTGTGCGAGTACCTGAGTGAGTCCTTCGGAATTCAGTGGGAGAGAGAGGAACAGGGCACCGATCACCGGCCCGCCGGGGCCATTGTTGATAGGGATGCTGACGTAGAGCGACCGAAAGGTATGGTCATTGGTGGATACGATAATCGAACCATCGATCTCGCTACCTTTCAGCGCGTTGTGCAAAGCCGTCAAGATGGTCGGATTATTGCAGCCGGGTTTGACGTCGAGGGGGACACCGCACAGCACCAGCGTGCCGGTATGATCGGTGATAGCCAGCAATGAGGGGTCATCGGGAGGAATATGAGCCTCGATGCCGTTCCAGTTGCCCGCGATACTATAATACTGGCTAAGCTGACGCGCGTCATTAAACGCCTGTGAACGCAAGAGTTGCAGATCATTCTGGTACACAAAATTTTGAATGGCTAGCGCAACGGCAATAGCCAGTGCCAGGGTGGCTCCCAGTGCCACTGCCAGGTAGCTTAGCACGAGCTTAACACGCAGGCTGGTGAGTGTGAAACCGGTCGATGTGCGCATTACGCCTCTCCCTGTCTCCGCGCAGACGAGGAAGCCGCCGTATTGGGTGTGGGCACAAACTTATATCCCACACCCCAGACGGTCTGAATGTGATGCGGCGCATTGGGAACCGCTTCCAGTTTCTTGCGCAGCGTGCCGATATGCACATCGACAGTGCGACCATCACCCAGGTAGGTATAGCCCCAGACCTGGTTCAACAGTGCCTCGCGGGTAAAGACGCGATCCGGCGTAGAGGCCAGCGTGACGAGCAGGTCAAACTCTTTGGCTGTTAGCGTAACAGGTTTGTCCAGCATGGTGACGCGGCGCGAGGGAATGTTGATGACCAGGCCATCAATGCGTATCTCGTCACGCCCATTGTTTCTGCTGCCCTCGTCGTCCTCTTCTTTGCTATCGGTGAGCATAGAACCACTGGTGCGGCGCAGGATGGCCTTAACGCGACTGACCAGCTCGCGCGGACTGAAAGGCTTGACGAGATAGTCGTCCGCGCCCAACTCAAGGCCCGCGATGCGATCATCCTCGCCCTGGCGCGCGGTCAGCATGAGAATGGGCGTGTTGGCCCAGGAGCGGATACGGCGACAGACCTCCATGCCATCCAGCAGCGGTAGCATCAGGTCGAGGATCACCAGGTCAGGATGCTCTCGCGCATGTAGCTCAATACCGGCGATGCCATCGTCAGCAGTGATAACGGTAAAACCGGCCTGCTCAAGATAGAGACGAATCACCTGTACAATGCTTGCTTCATCTTCAATGACTAATATTTTCATGGCCTATCTTTATCAATGGATATGGCAAATTATTCCCTACGCCCGGCTTTGTTTCTATAATAATAACATATCCATGTGAGGTCAAAGAACTTGCATAGAAGTGTAAAATTTTTGTAAGTTCTCTCATTCAAAGTTTGCTTTGAGATAGCCCAGACGTTCCAGCGCCATGTATGCGGCGGCAATCTGGCCCTGCACGGCGAACTGGCCCGTGTGAATGAGATGCAGCAGTTCAAGCGGAGTGACTAAGCGGTTTTCGATGACCTCGGCAGGATCGGGTTTTGGCTCGCCCGTCTTGCGCACATCGTAGGCGATATACCACCAGATGCGTGTCTCGGCTCCCGTCGGGTTGGCGAGCATGTGGGCCAGAAAATCCAGCTTGCCTGCTTCAACGCTGTAGCCCGTCTCCTCCATCAGTTCACGCAGAGCGGTCTGGCGCGGATCATCTTCGTGGGGGTCGATGCCTCCGGCGGGAAATTCCAGCACCTCCATCCCAATACCGTGCTTGTACTGTAGATTTAGCAGCAAACACCCATCCTCTGTAACCGGCACGACACCGACCCAGCCACGATTCTCGATGATATGATAGTCGGGAATGATCTCTCCGTTGGGCAATTGTACCTGCTCACGCCGTATCGAGAGATACGGACTATGCAGAACGCGCTCCGTAGCAATAACCTTCCAGGGCTGTTTATCATGCATCTTGATCGATCCTCAAACCTGTATGAACATACAAATGATGTTCATACAGGATTATTAATACTTATTATATTATAGTGGTTCCGTGCGACCAATTTCGCGCAACAGGAAGCGCTGAATTTTGCCAGTGGCCGTCTTGGGCAATTCCGGGATGAACTCGACATAGCGTGGATATTTGAAGGGAGCAAGGCGTGCTTTCACGAAGGTTTTCAACTCCTCTGCCAGCGCCTCGCCTGGCTCGTAGCCTTGTTTGAGTGTAACATAAGCTTTCGGCTTGACCAGATTGTTTTCGTCCAGAACGCCTACAACGGCGGCTTCCAGCACCGCCGGGTGGGCAATCAGCGTGTTCTCGACCTCAACCGGCGAGACCCACTGCCCACTTACCTTGAGCATATCATCTGAGCGCCCACAATACCAGTAGTAGCCGTCGGCATCCTGGTAATATTTGTCACCCGTGTGAATCCACTCCCCGGTGATGGTACTCTTCGTCTTCTCGTGTTTGTTCCAGTAGTAGGCCGCGATGCTATCGCCGCTAATGAGCAGGTTGCCGATATCGCCCTGCTGCACGTCATGGCCCTCTTCATCGGTTAGCCTGGCCCGATAGCCCGGTACAACCTTGCCTGTACTTCCTGGTCTAATCTCGCCGATGCGGTTGCTGATGAAGATATGCAGAATTTCGGTTGAGCCGATGCCATCGAGAATGGGTACGTGGAAGGTATCCTCCCAGCGTTTGAGAATGTCGGCGGGTAGGGCCTCGCCGGCGGAGACGCAAATACGCACGGTGGAAAAGTCGAAGCGTCTGGCGGCGTCGGGCACGGCCAGCATACTGGCATAGAGGGTTGGCACGCCATAGAAGATGGTGGCGCGATTCTGCTCAACGCACTGGAACATGGCCTCGGCCAGTGGACGCCCGGCGTAGTAGACGGCGCTGGCACCCACGCTGAAGGGGAAATAGAGGTTGTTGCCCAGACCATAGGCGAAGTAGAGCTTGGCCGCTGAGAAGGTGATGTCGTTTTCGTTGATGTTCAAAATAGGTTTGGCGTAATATTCAGTGCAGTAGACCATATCGTGCTGCAAGTGGACGCAACCTTTGGGGAAGCCTGTACTACCAGAACTGTAGAGCCAGAAGGCTACATCGTCCTTGCTGGTCTCCGCCGCTGTGAGGGTAGGGGAGGCGTGTTCGACCCAGCGCTCAAAGTCGTGCAGCGTGGCCGTCTCCGCTTCTTCCAGGCCAACCACGACGACATGGCGCAGATACTTCAATTGTGGTTGAATGTGCTTGATGCTCTGCCAGATACTGTTATGCACGAGCAGAATACGGGCGCGGCTATCATTCAGGATATAGATGTAATCATCAGGGCGTAGCGCGGTGTTGGTAGGAATGGGTACTGCGCCGATTTTGATGGCTCCGAAGAACGCGGCGGGGTACTGAGGCGAGTCGAGTAGCAACAGGCAAACGCGCTGCTCCATATCCAGGCCAAGATCGAGCAGACCGTTGCCGACGCGGTTTGCCAGTTCGGCGATCTGGGCATAAGTATAGCTCTTGCCATCGGCGTAAACAGCAATGCGCGTGCCGCGTCCCGCGCTGATATGCTGGTCGAGGAAAAAGGTGGCGGCGTTAAACTGGTCGGGAACGACCACCTGTGGGGCGATGAGCGATGGTTGCTGAGTCATAGGAACACACCTCGTTTTCTATCAGCTACGATAAGGCAATGTATCTCCATTTGGAGTTATCTCTTCCTTAATGGCTATTATAACCTATCTGTCAGCGAGGTGTGATAATGAGATTGGCTGTCTGTTGGGGTTGGCGCTAAAAATCTGTTGGTGAGCAAATGAACATGCTCACCAACAGATTTTGCCCGCCAATGGAGTTATACAGGCGCTCTGGTACCTGGGAGGCCGGGCCTGCGGCTCTGCATCATGATCCAGCCCGCGCACAGGAAGACCAGCACACCGATGATCCAGTGTGTCCAGGCCTCGATGTTTGCGATGGTGCCGAAGCGCAGAATCCAGGGCGCGATGAAGACCCAGATACCCAACAAAACGTTGACCCACCAGACATACGTCGGCATATTGGATACCAGCGCCCAGATAGCCACGAGCATGATGACGATGCCGCAGATCCAGGCATCCCACGAGCTAGCCGGGTTAAACCACGTTACCGAGTACCAGGGTGAAATGAAGAGAATTGCGCCCAGAATAAGATTGACCCAGCTGGCCCAGCGCGTAGAGACCGCCGGGCGCTCCGTCGGGTTTTCCGTAATAGGGCCACGTGGATCCATCATAAGAAAGCTCCCTTGCAACATAGGCATGCATTGAAAAGTTTGTAGGGACGTTCATCCTTCTTAATGACACGCTTCAAACGTTTGTATAGTGACCACATTCTCATCTTTTTGTTGTACAATATCTTATAATGAAAATACTCATACTATGAGTACGCGGCGTGTCTTCGAGGGAGGTATTCATGAGTACCACAGGTATGTACAACGAAATTCAGACGGCCCTGCGACGCGGTGAGCGCGTCGTGGTGGCTACAGTGGTGAAAACAGTTGGAGCAGCACCCTGCGGCGTGGGCAGTAAAATGTTAATACGCGCCGATGGTAGCGTCTCCGGCAGTTTTGCCGGACCAATCACGGATGGTAAGGCGACACAGGCAGCGTTGCAGGCGTTACGCGATGGACATTCATTATTGACACATATTCACCTGGATGCCGATCAGGGAGAGGCCGTCGGCAGTTGCGGTGCCACTCTGGAAGTCTTTTTTGAGGTGTTACGCCCGGAACCACGTCTGATTATCGCGGGAGCAGGTTACGTGGCGCAGGCGCTGGCACGCCTGACCGCCAATCTTGATTTCCGCATCGTCGTAGTTGATGATCGCCGCGATCTGGCCGACCCACAATCCTTCGGCGAGAAGGTTCAACTGGTGTTTGGTGATATTCCGCAAACATTGCGAGCGCTGGAGCCGGACGAGGGTAGCTGGATTGTGATTGTCACACGCGGTCATCACCTTGACAAAGATGCTTTACGAGCGGCCCTGGAGTCTAACGCGACCTATGTTGGCATGATCGGCAGCCCCGGCAAGGTACGAAACATCTTCAAGGAGCTGCAAAAAGAGGGCATCGCGCGCGAACGTCTGGCCCAGGTACATGCCCCCATTGGCCTCGACCTTGGTGCGGAAACCCCTGACGAGATTGCGCTCAGTATCGCCGCTGAGATGCTCATGCTGCGCAAAAAAGGCACCGGCGCACCGCTGAACACCCTGCATTCCCTGCTGCCCGAAGAGGTTACGGTGTAGGGTAATGGATAGGGCGTGATGAATCACGCCCCTACGGGATACCGGTTTCGGGCGTTAAAATTCGTCATTTCCCTATGCCTCCTCGTGCAAATCTGGCCCACAGGATGCCTGTTGAGATGGCGTAGCACACGGCTCCGGCCACAAAGACGGGGATGTAGCCCAGGTGGGCAATCATGATGCCCCCCAGCGGCGTCGTCACGGTTTCCGCACCCTGAAAAACGGCCTGATAGGTGCTGTTCGCCAGGCCACGTCGCTGCTCCGGGACAGCCTCCATTGAATAGACCTGGAAGATGCCGTTTGCCATGTCCATCGCCCCCTGGCGGAAGAGATAGAGCAGCGCGGCCAGTGGCAGGAAACTGGTCAGGCCGATAATGAGCAGCAGAGGAATACTGAGCAGGCGTGTGAGCGCGACAGTAGGAATCTTGCCAATGCGCTGCGCCAGCCAGGGTGCCAGCAGGGTGAGCAGCGCATTGATACCATTGGCGGCACCGTCGATCAGACCGAAGAGCGCGGAGGAGGCGTGCAGATGCTCCACAAAGTAGAGATTGAAATAGGGGATAAACAGACCTGCACCTAACCCGACCAGTCCCTGCACCAGCGTTAGCACAAAAAACGCGCTCATCAGCACCGAACGTATATTCATTGTGCGCGTCGTCTTCCACCATTTCGTCAGCGCCAATCTCCCCTGCTGTGCCCAGGTTACGAGCCTGGGAGTGAAACCCGGAGCCTGAGACTCACAAGGGTTTTCACGGCATGTAGTAATATCGCTTGTGGGTGCCAGGGAGGTGGCTGTTATGGACGTGGGGGCCAGGCTGCTTGCATGTGAAGGCCGATCATTGCTTAACAGGAAGAGCGGTACCAGGCTGGGGCCGGCCAGCAGACCAGCGGAGAGCAGCGCGAGTTGATAGGAGCGTGGCAAGGCCTGCGTGGCCAGCAGCCAGTGAATGGAGGCTGGTAAAGGGGCCATAAGTACAGGCAGAGCGCGGAACCAGAGCGGCAAGGCTCCCCCCAGCACTTCGCCCAGCACAGTTGTTCCCAGGCTGACGACGATGTTGAAGCTGAAAAGATGGGGACGCTCCCGTTCTGTGCTATTCTGCGCCAGATAGGGCGCGTTGACAACGAGCTGGAAAGCGGTGGCAACCCCGACCACAAAAGCGGTCGCCAACAGCGGCAATGGTTGACGAAAAAGAATCTGGCCCGCGCCCGCTATGCCGACCGCCAGGTTTGACCAGATCAGGATGAGCTTGCCGCCGTAGCGGTCAATACAGTACCCGGCGGGAAAGATGGCCAGGCCCGCGCCCAGCGTGCCGATAAAGAGAACTAAGCCGATGAAATCTGTGCGGTAGCCCAGCGAGGCCAGATAGAGGTTGTAGAGAACCAGCAGAATGCCGGTGGTGACGCCGCTCAGCGCGTTGCTTAAGAGATAGAGACGGGCGTTTCGCTGGAAACGCCCGAACTCACGGATATACTCAATGAACAGGGACATTGTTACGTCTTGTTGATGTGGAAGGTGCAGCGCTCCGACTCACCGGAGCAGCGCCATCGCTGCCCACAGGCGTCAGCGTGGGAGATGCAGCAGTTGGTTGCTCCACCGGTTTATAACTATCCCCCCCGGCTTCCGGGGCGATAGCAGGCGCGGCCTGGGCCGCCGTGATGGCGCGTGGCGTCGGTTGCAAGAAAGCTTTGATAACCGCCTCGACCTGCAACATGCGCGCGCGAAACTCAATCGTCGTTCCCACCACACGGTCGCTAACCTGCGTTACCTGCTGATCGACCTTCTGCACCTGTGAGGCCCCTTGAGCCACAGTACGAACCAGCCGATTCTCAACATGCTCTGGTGGAATACCGCGCTGAAACGCCTTTGTGGTCTGGTTGACGCTCACCACCGTCGGGCGCAACATCTTGATGATCTCGGCTTTGTGACGTACCCAGTAGGCCACAAAAGTAGCCAGTGCGCTCAAGACCAGCGATAGCACGATAAAAATGACCATATAGAGACCGATAATAATAGCGGCAATTGGCCCCGCTATCCCTAAGAACGGATTCACCGGCGGGGCGGCAGCCAGCGTAAGATGTATCATTTAGTCTCCTCCTGATCCCGCTAATGCCTGCTGCTGCTCTTTCCGGCGCTGCTCGGCGCGGCTACGAACTTTTCCTTTGCCCAGGAAGACCCGCAACATCTGCTCTCCCGCCACCACCGCCGCCGCCGCCTTCACGCTCGGCCCGACAGCAAACTCTGATGTGAACTGTGTCGCTGTGCCAATGGTGGAAACCGTGTGTCCGGCGGTTTGCGCCGTCTCCTTAACGATGCTGACCGTCTCCTGTACCGATTGCAGCAGAGGCTTCATTTCATCACGAACCATCGTAATCGTGCGAATCAAGAAGAAAATAGCCACGATCTGTAGCCCCGTTGCCGTCAGCAGCAAGAGCGCCAGCAGGATCAGGAAAATATAGAGCAGGTTAAGCAGCCAGCCAAAGATGGCCGAGAAGACAATGACTGCAATAATGATAAGCGCAAGTATGGCCGCGGGGATAATCACGTAGGGTAAGTACTTTTTCATGCTGGGCCTCCTCACATTATTCCGGGTATCACTATTTTATTATAGCGCATAAAAGGGAAAGCGAACAGTGATCTACTCTGTGTGAACAAGAGCGGATAATCGTGCCTTTCTTATCCAGGACGCAAGAGAGAACAAATCAGTGTCAGTTGTTCCACTCTAACACGCATCACACCTTGCAGCGGCTACAACCACAAGGGCAGGACGGCTATAAGCAGGCGAGCGGACATAGGGAGCGAACATGAAAGCTGAGATATTGCTGGTAGTACTATCATTCCAGTTGAGTTGTGCATCTTTCTAGCAATGTCATCCGTGAACGATAAAATGGTCTCCCGCGTGGAGACCATTTTCATATTGATGAGATTTCACCATCGACATCGGCGGAAAAAATTCATAAATATGAACCCTTGTTTTCGTTTATAGGAGTAGGGGCAAACGTAGGGGGATGGAAAACTGTACAATACCATTTGAATGAGCGATAATAGAGCTACGAACCGGCTGTTCTTTCTATAATGGAGGCATACTATGTTCTTTACACATATCCTGGCCGACGCGCCGGCGCAGATCACCATTACAACTGGCGAACTTGTCTACGTCGCTATTGCAGCGATTGTGGGTCTCATTGCCGAATTTATCGTCGGCTGGCGCTTGCCTTTCGGCATCATTGGGGCCATCATTGCCGCTCTCGTCGGCATCTGGCTCTTCACCAATGTCATCGTGGTCACTATCCCTGATGACTATGTCCTCACCATCGCCGGCCAGTCGGTTCCGCTTCTGCGCACACTGCTCGGCGCTATCGTCGTCGTGGCCCTCTGGCACATTCTCACCTTCCCCACCTGGCGCAGACGTGAGCGTTACTATCGAGGCTACCGCAACCGCTATTACCGCGACCGCTACTAACCCACCACCAATGACTGTTCCTTGCTTGTGCTATACTGAAGGGAAAATCTATGGCACAGCAAGGAACGATCTATCGTGGACATCACATTCGTCATCAGCGCATTTGTTACCTTCTTTACCATTATTGACCCTGTCGGCCTTGCTCCTGTCGTGATCGGACTCACCGCCAACCTCGATGATGCACAGCGTAAAGTTATTGTGACACGCGCTACAGTGATTAGCGCGGCCATTATTGCTTTTTTCGCCGTCGTGGGCCGCTTCTTGCTCGACCGCCTGGGTATCCAACTCTATGCCTTCGATATGGCGGGTGGCGCACTGCTCTTCCTGGTCGCGGTAGATATGCTCTTCGGGCGTCCATCGGGCACCCGTGAAACCAAAGCTGAGGCAGACGAGGCGATGACGCGCGAAGATATCAGCATCTTCCCGCTCGCTGTACCCATGATCGCCGGTCCCGGCACCATCGCAACGACGATCCTCTACGTCGATATCGCCACGCCGCACCCGCTCGACTTGCTGGCCGTAGCGGCGGCCATCATCTGCTCATTGCTGACTGCGTGGCTGGTGATGCGCAGCAGCCTGGCTCTGATGCGCATCTTCGGACGCACCGGCATCATGGTACTCTCACGCATCCTGGGTATCCTGCTGGCCGCTCTCGCACTGCAATTCATCTTAAATGGCATTGTCATGTTTCTTCATGCCAGTGGTCTGGTGCATGCATAAAAAGGCGCTCAAGCAGTCCCTGAACTGCTACATTCAGCAAACTCGAACGTATAAAACTGTAATGAGGTAGTGTCGCCATGTGATGGCCGCGCAGAAGTTCGATAATGAGGAAAGATAGGAATGGAACTATCAGACCTGCAAGGCGCTTCGGCACATGCATACTTGCCATCGTCACCGTACATTTCATGGGAGGTTAATTTGTGGAAGCACAGACAGACATACAAACATACCTGGAGCAAGGAAAAGAGGCGCTGGCACAGGGACAAGGCCGAGAAGCTGCTATAGCCTATGCGCACGCCGCTCAACTTGACCCCAATAACCCCCAGGTCCACCTGGGCCTGGCGGAGGCCAATATGGCGCTGGGCAACTATGGCATCGTGCAGCTTGCCAGCCGCCGCGTGCAAGAACTCCAACCACACGGCGGCGCTGAGGGCATGATTGCACAGGCGCTGCTCGACCTGCTCGACCATCGCTACGAACGCGCTCTGGAATACACCGATAAAGCTATTGAACTCTCGCCCGGCGTGGCCTATATGCACGCACTACGCTCCTACCTGCTACGCGCTCTCGGTAAGGACTATGATGCCAGTCTTGCCCGTGCCCGCGCTACCCGTCTCTCTTTTGGAGGACATTTCGAGAACTGTTTCCCACCCCTGGAGACGCGCTATAGTACCGGCTACCGTCCCGTGCCACCACCGCCGACCACTGCTTCAGAAGCTCAGAGTACGCCTGTGATCGACAGCCGACCAGCAGAGAGCGGGCCGGGTTGGCAGCGTCCTAATCAGGTGCAGCGTCAGATCATTCGCACCCGTTTTGCGCTCAGCCGCTACGCGAATATCGTGACATATGCTCTGATCGTTATTAACACAATCATCTATATCATCATGGCGGTATTGAGCCGAAGTACCGATATTAGCCTTGATGTGCTGATTAATTTTGGCGCGCAAGTCAATCCGTATATCTCACAGGGACAGGTATGGCGCATCTTCACCGCTATGTTCCTGCATGTTAGCATTCTGCATATCGGTCTGAACATGCTCTCATTGTTCTTTGTAGGCAGTGCCACCGAGGTACTCTACGGCAGATGGCGCTACCTGGTAATCTACCTGCTCTCCGGTATCGTTGGCGGCGTCGTCACCTACCTGCTAGGGCCGAATGCGCTGGTTGTATCGGCGGGCGCGTCAGGCGCGATCTTCGGTGTCTTTGGCGCATTGGGCGTCTTCTACTTCGCCAATCGGCGCGCGCTGGGAGGCTATGGCGCGGGGGCCATTGGCAACTGGATATTCTGGCTGGCGCTCAATATCGTCTTCGACATCTCGAACCCATCAATCGGGCTGGCCGACCATATCGGTGGCCTGGTCGCCGGTATCATCCTGGCCGCGCTGCTAATGCCGCGCTGGAGCAGGCGAAGGATGTAGCAATTTGACACAATTCGATACAATTTAATACACCCCTTGCTTGTTGCGGGGGCTGGTACACTGAAGATAAGAAGTCGAGCATACAATCTCGCTGTGACCGGCTGAGTCACAATGATCCTATCCATGCCCTTTACCCCCCTGCTCGACTTCTTTCCCTTTGTTAGTTCTGATTGTTATATCGTCATGTCGTTGATGGCGCTACACCTGGCAGAGGTGAGGCGAGCGCTTCGAGGGGCAGCTCAACACGCCCACCGCGACGGCTCGACTCGTAGGTGGCGAAAATCAGTTCGGTGGCACGCAGCGCACGGCGGGCCGATAGCTCTGGTTCCCGACCGGTCTTGAGGGCATCGATCAGGTCGAGCACGCCCCGTCCCACCACTTCGCTCAGGTTCTCTTGCGCCTCGTCTGTGACCTGCACATGCACATCGCGCCAACCGGCATCTCCTTTGCCTCTGACACGTAGCGATGTCGGACCTAAGGTCAGGCTTTTCAACGGAAAAAGGTCAGCAACAACCAGGGTTCGACGATGAGGTCAATCAAAGCGTGACCGATGATCACCGGAGTCAGACTCCGCTTTCCGATTAAATAGATGATGGCCAGTGCGATCCCCAGTAGTAAGGTCACACCCTGCACCGCGAGCGCTGCTGAGAGACCGCCGAATCCATAAAAGTGGACGAGACCAAATAACAAACCACTCAACAAAGTCTGGACAAACAGGCCATATCCCATATCTGCCAGACTTGTCATGACATAGCCGCGAAAAATCGTTTCCTCAACTACGCCTGCTACCAGAGCCACCACGATAGCAATAAGTTTGAGCCAGGAGAATTCCAGCAGGTGTGAACCCAGATGGAGATTGAGGACTGTCCATCCACTGTAGACAACTGCAACGACCACACCCAGCACAATGGCTTGCCAGTTCGTTGAGCGTCCCCAGCCGAGATCACGTAACGTTCTCCCACGCCGATGGAGCCGCCATGCCACGAGTCCCAGCGCTGCCAGTTCTCCTACTGCTGCACCGATAAGGAAAGCTGCGACCCGATTGACAGGCAGTCTTGCCCAACCGGCGGCAATAACTAGAGCCAAAGCCCCATAGGTAAAAACACCGATGGGTACTAAGGCTAGCAAGATGGTACTGATCAAACGCCCCCAGGTTTCTCGTTGCGAACCAGGAGCGCCAGGGCTTGATGTCGAGACCATGGCTCTCCCTCCTTTTTACTGAAATAGCAGTTCTTCACGTTGCCCACGCAGAAAACCTGCGATAGCGGTGGGATCGTCTTGTTGCAGGGCCATTTGTTTGAGGCTGCTTAGCACAGTGCTCCATTGTTCGCGGGCGGGGGCAAAGCGGGCATCGCGTCCGACTAGCTCTTCAAAAATGCGCCGTTCCAGCTCGTGCCAGAGCGAGCGGTCTCGTCCATCCAGGCCGCCATCGTCGGGCGCGTAGTCCTGGTCATTGGTGTTATTGTCGATGCGCACGAAGATCGGCTGGAAATGGCTGCGTACCATCTCCTCCATACGTTGCTGATCGAGCGCACCGAAATCGAAGCCCATCGTGCCGCTCAACGAGATCAGCACGAGCGGAGCCTGCTCCCCCGTAGGGGCGTGATTGAGCACGCCCTGACTGAGCATGCCCTGTCCGTAGCGTGCGCTCTCACGCTGGCAGAGTTTCTCCAGCTTCTCATATAGCTCTTCCGGCTCATTCAGGCCATCCACACGCAGTTCGTGGCGCAGGAAGGGGCGACGCTGGCTGGTCAGTAGTTCGGCATGGTGCTTGCGCTCGCCTTTGCTCTGGTCGATGATTCGTTCCGGTTCGTCGGTATCGATCTGAACGTAGTAGTAGCCGCGCTCTGCCCACAGCACCTCTTCGGCCCCGCAGTTCTCGGTCGAGCCGGGGTTATAGATCCAGCCATCGTACTCATACGGTTTATGCACGTGACCGAGGGCCAGATAGTCGATCTGCCCATTGAGCGGCTCAAAGCTGGCGCGTGAGGGCAATCCCTGCATGCGTGGCACAATGCCTTCGATACCGGTATGCATAGTCAGAAGGCGGTATATAACGCCGCTGGCCTCCTCTTCCAGGCGCACCTCTTTCAGCGCCTGCGCCATACCCTCAATGCTGCGCACGGTGGCCGCGCCCTGCCAGGGCAGTCCATAGACACGCAACTGCCCATGCATGAGATCGACATACGCCCCCATCATCGTCCGTGCCTCCCAGGGCGTGATTTGCGGCACCCCATCTTTCATGATCGGATGCAGTAAGATCAGGTAGTCTTGATAGCACAGGAACTGCATCCAGGAAGTGCCATCGCGGTAATAGCTGCGGTCGTGATTGCCCTCAATGGCAATCACCGGTATTCTGGCATCCTTTAATCTGCGTAACCCTTCGATGGCGTGAATAAGTGTCAGTGCGTCGATGGCCCGTTTGTTGAACAGATCGCCCGCGATAACTACGAAATCCACACGGCGCGCGATGGCCTCGTTTACAATGTGCCAGAAGGCGCGACTGAAATCGTTGAAGCGTTCGCGCACGCCGTACTGTTCGTTGCCCAGGTGTGTATCAGCAACGTGAATAAAGGATGCTCTCATGATCGCCTTGTCCCTTTGATAGCCTGTATTCTCTTACCCGCCGATGGGGGGATATGGCCCCGTCATCCAACCGCGAATGCCGGCGGCAACCAGGATCAGTGCTGCGATACTGAAGATCAGCATATCGCGGCGCGGATTCTTGCCGCTGGTCGTGTAGGTCAGCGCCACCGGAATGGCAAAGGCGACAATGGCCCCATATACATAGTGCAGGTAGTAGAGGCCAACGCCGCCACCGGGCTTCTGGCCCAAAGCTACCAGCGTCAGGCCCAGCGCACCTTGCAACAGGCCGAGTATAGCGGTAATGATTAAAGAGATGCGCCAGGGACGATAGAGTTCTTTTTCTGTGATCGGCAGCTTTCTAAAATAGAGGATCAAACCCCAGACACCGGTAATCAGGCCGGAAGCCAGCACCAGCGCGACATTATAATAGTGCATATGCACGATGATATCGACCAGCATATCTCTCTCCACTACCACGTCCCATCTTCCAGAGGTTGCGAACGTGGCTTTCTATGCATTCTTTCTGTGGGGCAGATTGTGGAATCTTCCCGCTCTACTATAGCGCTTCCCGCCAGGAATGACAAGGGGTAACGAGGCATGCGCGAGGCGTCACGAAGGTAGATCAGTTGCTATGCGCGTGCGGCCTGCCACCGGCTCTCTCATGTTTGTCATGTTCATTGCTCTACTGATTTCAAAGCATCTTGCATAAAACGCCAATCTAGTGTAAGGTACTTGTAACAACTGTGTCTCAAGGGCGTTATAAGGAATAAGGGAACCTGGCAATCTGCATCTGTATCTTATACCAGCAATAATGTTCTCCTTGTAGGGCAGTCACATTGGTCAAGTCAATCACTGCACAGTCCTTACGAGAAAGTCGAGATGTGAAGTCCATGCTAACAGCACCACCTACTCTACCGGGACCACAACGTCCCCCCATACCGGAGCAGCGGGAACAAGCAGACGCAGCGAAACAAGTCGCACTGACTCCCAGCAAACCGCGCATGGGAGAAACACCGGCTGCCCGCTTTGTGAAGGCTATTTTGCGTCCACCTATTAAGGTCATCTACTACGCCATTACCTGGATGCGTAGCCATAAGCTGGCCTCGTTGATCACGCTTGTGCTGCTCCTGCTCAGCATCAGCGTCACCACACGTCTCGTGACCGGCTACTGGCCGTTCAATGGCCCCAGCAGCAACCCTATTCAGCAGAGCATTCAGAACAATCCACAACTGAATCCATACGCACAAGCCTGGTTGTCGGCCCTGTACAGCGGTGATGTGAATACCATGATAGCGGTCGAGAAAAATCTTCCTCCCTCGGTTGTTCCTCCCGACGCCGGACTATTAGTCGGGGAGTACAGTCAAAGAGTGGGCATGACCTGGAACGCTGTGCGCGTCATCAGTACCTCCACAGCCGCTGACGGCACGCAGGATACGCTGGTTGAGGTGGATATGACGCAACCGGCCAGTCTGGGCGGCGGGAGAATCATTGTTATCTGGCATTTCGCCTCCTATCATAATACCTTGCTGGGTATTGATTTCGTCTCGGCCCGTCCGAGTTTGCAATAGTTGTTCTTCTTTTATGCTCTCGCAGAAAGGGATGCAATTCCCATGTCAAAGCAAGCAAAAGATATGAAGCGCAAGCGCAGCGATCTCGATAAATCCATTGATCGCGGCCTCGACCAGTTTGGACGCTTTATGCGTTTCCAGTGGATCTGGCTCGCGCTGGGCGCGCTGGTAGTCTGGTTCTTCGTTCAGGGCAAACCCGTCGGGCCGTTTGACCCCGGCACCATTCTGACATATGCGTTGGAGATCGGTTTTGCGGTCTTCTATATCCTTATTCAGTTCATCGCTCTCTTCTGGTTCCTGGGCCGTCCGCGTCTGTACTGGGTCATGCCCGGCGAAACCGGCGTCACGTTTGACGACTACAAAGGCAATCCAGAGGTGCTTGAATCGGCGCGCCGCATCGTGGCGCTGATTCGCGGTGTCAAAGAATTTGAGGAGATGGGTGGTACCCCCGTGCGTGGCCTGCTGCTCTCCGGCCCGCCAGGCACCGGCAAGAGCTATCTGGCACAATGTATGAGTACCGAGGCTGGTGTCCCCTTTGCCTATGCCAGCGCGGCCAGTTTCCGCGCCATGTTTATCGGCATGGACGTGTTGATGATCAGCAGGCTCTATAGTAAGGCGCGCCGCCTGGCACGTGAGTATGGCGGCTGTATCGTCTTCATGGATGAAATCGACGCCATTGGTGCCTCACGCGGCGGTGGCGGTCAAACCAATATGGCAATGGGCGGTGGCTTCTTTGGCATGATGGCCGGTACCGGCGGCCTCAACCAGTTGCTGATGGAGATGGACCCGCCCAATATCGAAACCGGCTGGTTCAAAAAAGTGCTGCGTACCCTGGGCCTCTACCATGGTCGCGCACAGAAAGAGCCGGTGTTGACGGTGGGCGCAACCAATCTGCCCGAAGCGCTTGATCCGGCCCTCCTGCGCCCCGGTCGCTTTGACCGTCAGATCAAAGTAGCGCCGCCAACCGATAAATACCGCCCCGAGGTTATTCAGTACTACCTGGATAAAGTCAAGCATGACCCGACGATCTCCATCGCTGCCCTCTCAACGCGCATGGTGAACTATACCCCGGTCGCCATCAAGCACGTCATTAACGAGGCAACCATCATTGCCCATTTCAACGGACGCGACCGGGTCACCTACAAAGACCTGATCGAGGCACAGGACGTGCATGAATATGGCCTGCGCCAGATCGCCGAATTGACGCCGATTGAGCGCCGCCGTCTGGCCTATCACGAGGCCGGTCACGCGGTTGCCTGCTACTATCTGATGGAACGCTTCTTCCCGTCCTTCGTGACACTACACCGTCATGGTGACGTGGAAGGAGCCGCCGCTTTCGCCGGTTGGCGGCAGAAAGAAACAGTCATTACCAACAGCAAGGAAGATGTGCTGGCCCGCATCCAAGTCTCGCTGGCCTCACGCGCCGCCGAGGAGCTGTTCTTAAACGTCAATCTGAACGGCGTGGCCGGAGACTTCGCCACCGCCACGCAACTGGCCTCAGCCTACGTTGGTGTCTATGGCATGGACGGTACTCTCACCTCCTATCTGGCATTCTCTAGCGTTGCTGGTGTCAATCCGTCGATGATCAAAGACTTTTCGGAGCGTGTCGAGGCCGTGTTGCAATCGCAGTTCAGGGCCGTCAAGCAACTCTTCCAGCAGCATAGCGAGGCCGTGATCGCCGTCGCTGAGGCGCTGATTGAGCGCGACGAACTGGTCGCCGACGAGATCAAGCAACTGATCGATGAGGCCGATGCCAAACGGGTGGCCAAGACGGTGCTGACTGAGTTCGAGCCTCTGCTCGGCCCTCTCGGTAACGGCAACGGACACAACGGCCACCTGCTCACGGCTGGCTCCAACAATGGCAACGGCTCAGCAGGCAGCCCGACATGGGATATCAGTCGCCTCAATTTCGATGCAGGCCATCTGCCCACGCCACCGCTGCCAGAGAACGGTATGCCGTTCTTCAATCTCGATACCAACTCAAACGGCGATGAGCCATATATCGCGTAAATCGCACGGTATATGCGTGGCAATTAGAAAATGAACAAGAAACCAGCCATATGACCGTCAGGCGATCAGATGGCTGGTTTCTCGTTCCATCTAAAATAAACCTGACCGGCTGATAGTCCTATCTCACCAGGGCTGTTTTGTCGAAACAGGGCGACCAATCGTTTCATACAAAGAGGTTTATTGTGGCGCGAATGCAGTCTATGAGGATTATATGTCAACAGTTACGATTACTGATAAAAAGAAAAGTGCCGGAGAGAGCGAGCGTTCGGGCTTTCCCTTCTCGCCGCGCTGGCAGACGGCTCTCACTTACGCAATAGGATTGGTGCTGCTTCTGCTGGGGCTTTACCTGCGTTTACATGATCTGGGTCTCCCTTTTGATCGCGACGGTTACGATGAAGGTGTCTACTGGCAGTCCTTGCGCGCAATGGCGGCGGGCTATCCGCTTTACAAGTCTATTTTCTACTCGCAGCCGCCCGCTTTCTTATTGCTCATCTATCCCTTCTATATGCTGTTCGGGCAAAGCTTGTGGTCGGCGCGCCTGGGCATCGCCATCGTCTCGCTAAGTGGGCTGGTCGGGGCCTTCCTGTTGGGACGCGCTATCAGCGGGCGTCTGGGCGCGCTGGCCGGTTTGCTGTTGATGGTCGCCGACCCGTTTTATCTCTCGCAATCGCAAAAGATTCAGGCCGAAGCCCCCTCTGCCGGTTTCTCCTTGCTGTCCGTTGGACTGGCCTACCTCTGGTGGGAGAACCCGGAGAGCGCAGCGGGCCTCTGGCTGGGCGCGCTCTGTGGCATCACCGCTTCGTTGAGCATCCTGAGCAAGCTGCTCGGAGTGACGATCCTGGTACCCATTGGCCTGCTGATGCTGGCGCAGCTCTGGCGCATCTTCCGTCAACCTCGCCAGCGACGTCTGCGCTACGCGACTTCACTCATCGTTGGCGTTGTGGCCTTTCTGCTCACAACGGCAGTGTTCGTGCTACCGTACCTCGTTGGCTCGTTCCATCAGTTCTGGGCCGGCGTTGTGACTTTCCATACCACTGCGGGCGTGAAATTCAAAGCCACGCTGGTCAATAACTTCCCCATGATGGTCAATCTGTTGACCTCTATCACAGCCTTTACCGCGCTTGTCAGCACCATCATCGCTCTGCTGCGCCGTGACTGGCGCGTCTTACCACTGCTTGCCTGGTTAGGCGCGACTATTCTCGTGCTGCTCGATCAGGACCCGCTCTTCCATCACCATCTCGTCGCCCTCATTCCGCCGATGGTCGCGCTGGCGGTCGTGGGCATCGCACCGCTCAAACTGGAGCGCACGCGGGGCGCAATTCTGCGCAATGTCGGCACAGCCATCACACTCGTTATGATTATTACCGCGCTGACGCTCAATTTCCAGGGCGAACAGGCTTACTTCCAGGGGGCCTTGATTGAGGCCAATTCCGCTCCTATTCAGCAGACACTCCAGGTGGCGCAGACCTTAGATCAGTATACGAAGCCGGGGCAACTGGTGATTACCGACGCGCAGTTCATCGCGGCACTGGCGAATCGTAGCACACCGCCCTCGCTGGTTGACACCTCGCTTGTGCGCATCAATACGCATTATCTGACCCTGCAACAACTGATTCAGGCCGCCTCAGACCCGCGCGTCCACGCCGTACTGTTCTATACCTATCGCCTGACCATCAAAAGCGTCACACCTTTCCATCAGTGGCTCGCCACTCATGGCTTCCATCTTGTGAAGGGCTATAAACCTGGACAAGAATTGTGGGTCAGGCAATAAATTATCATCGACAAAAAGGGCAGGCAAGCGTGAGACATCGCTGCAAGGATGGGGAATACCAGAGCGATGCCTCGCGCTCACTCTGGCATCCTCTGCCCTGTCGGTTGCTGTTACATCGCCGGTTTTGCCCGCCTGATAAAGAATGCTATCTGTAAAGATACCCGTGTGCGAGGAAAGATGGGGAAGTACGAATTAATTTTAGGCGATAGTGCTGAATACGTCAAAAAGATACCAGATCACTCGATAGATATGATCCTGACCGACCCGCCGTATAATCTGGGCCGCTATTCTACCGGCAACATCAAGATGTCCTGGAGAAAGGAATTTAATAATGATGTTGCTGATTGGGATAATATTATTTTTGATCCAGCCGCATGGCTTGAGGATTTTGTCAGGATTCTCAAACCCACCGGCAACATTTTTGCTTTCACCAGTTATAACCTGCTGGGCCGGTGGCATCAGGTTTTCGACCCCGTGTTTGATACCTTCCAGTTCATGGTCTGGCATAAAACAAACCCGCCCCCCAAGCTGCGTCGCGCCGGTTTCCTCAACAGTTGCGAGTTGATTGTCTGCGCATGGAATAAGGGCCACACCTGGAACTTCACGAAGCAAAAGGAAATGCACAATTTTATCGAAAGCCCCATCTGCATGGGCAAGGAGCGTGTCAAAAATCCCGTCCATCCGACGCAGAAGCCGGTGAAGGTGCTGAGCCACTTAATCAACCTGGCAAGCAATCCCGGCGATGTCATTTTCGACCCCTTTATGGGCGTCGGCTCAACCGGTGTGGCCGCGCTGCAACTGGGTAGAAATTTTATCGGTATTGAGGTCGATGAACTCTATTTCAAGGCAGCAGAAACCAGGATGGCAGCAGTAGTTCCCCCATTATTTCCTCTTGAAAACCCAGTCAATATGGGTGCTTCAGAAGAAACAGAGGAATCAGATTTTTCTGAACCAACATTATTTACATCAGTCTAGAAAGCCAGCAAAACGTATTTGTGTTAATACCGTGTTATTCAGGCATAGCCGTCTCTTCGTGTAGTGGGGAAACGTAAACCAGGGGGTGATAATAGCAAGGCTGTTGAAAGTGGGCTATAAAAAAGCCGGTGAAGAGATTCGAACTCTTGACCATTCGCTTACAAGGCGAACGCTCTACCCCTGAGCTACACCGGCATGTTACGTCAGTATTTTAGCATAGCTGTCAAGGGGTTCGTCTGAGCAACTTCTCAGCCATGTTATAATAGTCGGTGAACAATCGTTCTTACTAGCAGAACATCTCTGCAATAGGAGCATGGATTATGCCCATACGTCAACTCGCGCCCGATGTTGCCGCCAAGATCGCTGCCGGAGAAGTAGTCGAGCGACCCGCGTCGGTGGTTAAGGAACTGATCGAGAATAGTATTGACGCCGGAGCTACCCAGATTCGTGTTGACCTGCTCAACGGCGGCCTGCAACTGATTCGCGTCACCGACAATGGCTGCGGCATTCCGCCCGACGAGCTACCGCTGGCGCTGGCGCGCCACGCCACCAGCAAGGTGGCACAGATTGACGACCTGGAGCATATTCGCTCGCTTGGCTTTCGCGGTGAGGCGCTGGCCTCTATCGCGGCTGTGGCCGAGGTCACGCTGGTCAGTCATGCACGCGGCTATGAGCAAGGCGCGCAGATTAGCGCCGTCAATGGGCAGTTCTCCGAGGTGACGAGCGCAGCATCGCCGGAGGGCACGACCATCACCGTGCGCAACCTGTTTAGCGCCGTACCGGCCCGCCTCAAGTTTCTCAAGAGCCGCAACACGGAGGTGAGCCATTGCCATCACCTGCTGGAGCAGTATGCGCTGGCCTATCCCGAAATCCGCTTTACAGTCTTTAGCGAGGGCAAGCAGATTTTCGCCACTCCCGGCAATGGCAAGCTCGCCAGCGTCCTGGTCGAGATTTACGGCTTGCAGGTGGCGGAACAGATGGTGCCGCTCGTCCCTATGGAATCGCGCGATGATGCCAGCGCGCCGCTTGTAACGGGCTATACCAGTCGTCCCACCTGCTACAAAAGCACGCGCCAGTATATCTCCTTTTTTGTCAACCGGCGCTGGGTCATGAGTCGCACGCTGACCTCGGCGGTCGAGGGAGCCTATCACTCACTGCTGCTCAGCGGACGCCATCCTATCGCGGTTATCAACATCGAGCTTGATCCGTCATTGATCGATGTCAACGTGCATCCGGCCAAGACCGAGATTCGCTTTCTGAAGGAACGGCGCGTCTTTGCGGCTGTGCTGCGCGCTGTGCGCCAGGCCCTGCTCGAAGAGCCGCAGATGCCGCACTGGCAACCAGCGGCAGAGAACGCGCAAACAAATGTACCACATTCGTCGGCAAAGGCCCGTTCAGCACGCCCATCGTCCACTGACGATATAACCGACGAACAGGCGGCATCCCCTGTTGAGGATAGACAGCGTGAATCCTCTGAAGCCATCCTTCCACTGGAGGATGATACTGACACACTATCCTATGATAATCCCTGGTTGACCGTGACGGAGGAAGAGACGGGCACGAAACCGCCGCTGACCACCCGCCTCTGGCAGAGCCATGTGCATCCGGTTGCTAAACGTTCGGAACAGGTGGTAGCGCCACAGATCGACCAACAAACCGACGAGGTACATCAGCAGTCGGCGGCAGACGAGCAAAGTACACCATCGGTCGGGCAACGCGCGGACGTGGTAGACCAGCCCCCGCCCACACAGTCGCTATCGTCGTTATCAACAAACACTATGTTAGCATGGAGCGCGTCGGAGGAGGCGCTGCCGACGCGGATGGAGACTACTACAACGAGGAAAAAACTGCCTCGTTTGCGCGTTATCGGTCAGCTTGCGCAGAGCTATATCGTCACGGAGGGGGAAGACGGACTATACCTGATCGATCAGCACGCGGCACACGAGCGCATCTTGCTGGAACGCATGGTGGCCTCGCTCAAGGCGCATACACCGCTATCGCAGCATTTACTGACGCCGATGAAACTGGCATTGTCGCCACAGGAGATAGAGGCCGTTGAGGAATATCAGGCCCAGCTTGAGCAGATCGGCTTTCTGCTGACCTGCGTCGATGGCTCGATTACGGTGACAGCAGTGCCCGATGTGCTGGCAAAGCGCCTGAATACACAATCGCTGCACGACCTGCTCTTAGAGCTAACCGCGCCGGAGAGTCTGGGCCACACAGAGACCTGGGAGGAGCGCGCGCTGGCGAACATTGCCTGCAAAGCCGCCATCAAAGCCAACTACTTTCTGACCGTTAGCGAGATGCGCGAGATGCTGGAGCAACTGGAGCAGACGCAAGCCCCCTATAGCTGCTGTCACGGGCGTCCTACCACCGTCCATTTCAGTCTGGCGGCCTTGCAGCGAGAGTTTGGGAGACGGTAAAATGGCTGAGACGCGCGAGATGCTGGCCGAGATCGTGACGCCCGCTGCCAACTGGCAAAACGGGCAATCCATGCTCACCTACTCAGTACCAGCCGAACTACAAGCCACGCTCCAGCCCGGTCAACTGGTGGCTGCACCC
>Ga0209012_1000520_pt1 | contig 53858 bp, 55 predicted proteins | sample RS3BMetagenome_FD_184735 | JGI IMG/M metagenome (GOLD analysis project Ga0209012, IMG submission 184735) | Ferric oxide microbial mat and aquatic microbial communities from Rainbow Spring, Yellowstone National Park, USA - RS3B (SPAdes) (version 3) ... | reverse complement strand
AGGCGACCGCGTCGCGGGCGACCGTCGCCATCCCCTCGAGGAAGAGCGCGGTCCACGCCTCCCAGTCGCCCTCGACGCGCACCGCGGTCAGGCGTCGCTCGCAGTCGTCGCGCCGCCGCTTGAAGAACAGGCTCGCTCGCTGGTCAAGCATGCTTTACGAGCGGGCGATCCTGGTCAAGCGCGCTTTACCAGTGAGCGGTCGCCCGCGTCGCCTCCGCGTCGTGCAACGCGGCGAAAGCACGCCGGTTTCCGAGGGCTCCGCGAAAGAGCGACGAGAGCGCGAAAAAAGTCCTCGGGCGAAACGCGAGTTTGGCGTCTTAAAGGGCGGAGAGGCGAGACGGCGAGGCGGTCCCCCGTACGGCGCCGCCCCCGCTCCGCCGTCGCCGTCGGCCTCCCGGCCGCGAGCCACCGCGAATCGCCCGCGATTTCGCGGCCATCGGCGGCGGCAGGTCGAAACCCGCAGGCGGCGGACAGGATCCCGACGTCGGCCGACTGAAACCCGACGACCTTCGACACGCTCCCGAGGGTGGCGAACACGAACCCGACGTGGTCCGACTCGACCCCGACACTCTTCGACTGGACGCCGTCCATGTTCCGACGCAACCCCGACGGGGGCGGACTCGAACACGACGACGTCGAGTCGGGCGAGGTCGGGAGCCAGTCCGACCATGGCGGCGTTCGACGAAACGCCGCACAGGTCGAGTCCGACGCCCTCGGGGTCGAGTCCGACGCCCTCGGGGTCGAGTCCGACGTCCTCGGGGTCGAGTCCGACGTCCTCGGGGTCGAGTCCGACGCCTTCGGGGTCGAGTCCGACGCCTTCGGGGTCGAGTCCGACGCCCTCGAGGTTCGGTCCGCCCCGTCGGGGGTCGAGCCCGACGACGCCGAGGTCGGACCGAAACACTTCGGGGGCGGGCCGAAACAGCTCGGGGTCGAGTCCGACGACGTCGGGATCCAGTCGACCGATCGAGGATTCCCGTCCAGGGCTTCACGATGACGACTTTCTCTCTCCTTGCTTCGCTTCCAAACCGCAGTTTTCCCAGACAGATACGGAGATGAATCCCATGGGTACTTCAACGACGAAAGCACACAGGAGCTTGGCGGTGCTCGCACTGCCCAAGCGCATCAACGTCCTCATCACGTACGCCGACAACGTCGTGGCGAGGATGACGGGCAACGCCTACTTCCCGAGCCCCTCGCCGGCGCTCGCGAAGGTGAGCGCGGCCATCACCGACCTGCAGAGCTCCGAGACCGCGACGCTCGCCCGCACCAAGGGCGCCGCGGCCACGCGCAACGCCAGGCGGGCGGCCCTCGTCAGCTTGCTCCAGCAGCTGCGGTCGTACGTGCAGAGCATCGTGGACGGCAACGAGGAGAACGCGCCGGCCATGATCCAGAGCGCGGGCATGGCGGTGAAGAAGGCCGCCACCCGCAAACCCCGCGTCTTCGCGGCGCTCGCCGGAGCGAACTCCGGCACGGTGAAGCTCGTCGCGCCGTCGGCGGGAAATCGCGTCTCGTACGCGTGGCAGTACTCGGCCGACGGCAAGACCTGGATCGATCTGGCCATGACGCTCCAGGCCAGGGCGACCCTGACGGGCCAGACCCCCGGCACGGTGCTGCAGCTCCGGTACCGCTGGGCGACGAAGACGGGCGAGGCCGACTGGTCGGCGCCCGTCACCTTCACCGTGAAGTAGGTAGTAGAGCGTCCTGACGCTCCGGCCCTCGGCTCCCCCGCTTCCCCGCGGGACGAGCCGGGGGCCGGTTTTTTGGATCGAGAGGGCCACCTCGCCCACAGCCGTCAGTGCACCCGCCCCGCCTCGATCTCCGCGAGGCGCAGCCCCGACGCGAGGCGGCGCAGCGCCCCGCAACCTACTGGTCCGATGCATCCGCGACGCTTCCGCCATCCACGACGACGCACGGCTCGAAGATCGCGTCGGGGCAGCTCGGCGGGCTGAACCCCGAGGGGCCACCAAGGCAATAGGTGCCCCCGTTGTCGTACACGACCGCCACGAGCGCACCGCTCGACTCGTCGAAGTACTCCCTGACGTTGAAACCCGTCCCCCAGAACACCTGCTCGGCGAACCCGTCGCAGCTGGGAATGAGCCCGGCCTTCGACGTCGAGCACGAGGAGGCCCAGCGGGCGCGCGCCTCGCTGAGCGTGCGGTCGCACGACCACGCCGGCCCCGTGCTCGCGCACCACGTGGCGGCGGAGGCTCTGCAGGGCATGCCTCCAGGCGCATTCGAGCTCGAGCCGGTCGAGCACGCCGGCAACCACGCGACGAGCGCCGCACACGCGGCGCGGAGTGACCGAGTCATCGGGAACATCATGGCCGCCCGCGCGCCGTTCCATCGAAGACACCGGACGATGATGCAGCTGCAGAGGGCGCCGGGCGCACTTCAACGGGGCAGCGCCTTCGCCGCCGCGAGCACGTCGTCGGCGTGCACGGCGGGGTCGACGTCGGGCCAGACCTTCGCGACCCTTCCGCTGGCGTCGACGAGGAAGCTGACGCGCGAGTCGCCGAACAGGCCCCGGGGGACGCCGTAGGCGCGCTGCGCCCGGCCGCTCTCGTCGGCCACGAGCGGAAACGGCAGGTGCTGGTCCTTCTGGAACGCGAGGTGGCTCTCGCGCGACTGCGACGAGACGCCGATGACGGCCACGTGCGCGGCCTTCAGCTTGTCCCATGCGTCCCGGAAGGCGCACGCCTCCGTGGTGCAGCCCGGCGTCGCGTCGTGCGGGTAGAAGTAGACGACGACCGGCTGCCCGCGCAGCGCCGACAGCCGCGTCGTGACGCCGTTCGCGTCGACGGCTTCGAGATCGGGCGCCGGCGCGCCGACCGGCAACAGGCCGTACTGGCCGTCGGGGCGCTGCGGCGCGGTGGCACAGGCCGCGCCGGCGGCCGCGAGCAGCAGGGGAGCGAGGAGCCGCGAGCGCATGCCGACAACCTAGCACCGCGCACCGGCGAGCCGGTCGCGTCGGCGGTGCCGAGCGCGGGCGGCCCGCAGGGTATGCTGCGCCCGCGGGTCCGGCGCCGGGACATCGTTGACGGTTTCTGGGCCAGTACATCGTTGACGGGTCTCATGGCGGATGGCTTCAACCTGCACGCGAGCGTTGCGGTTGCCGCCGACGACGACCTCGGGCGCGAGCGCCTGTGTCGTTACGGCGCGCGACCGCCGCTCGCGCTCGACCGTTTGCGCCGCCTGCCCGACGGGCGTGTCGCGTATCGCATCAAGGCGCAGCGCGACGGCCGCGCCAAGCTTTGGCGTGCGGGCCCCCAGACGAGGGCATCGACACCCGAGACATGTAGGCTTGACGTATAACGTAGGAGTGCTAGATTTGAGCCTGTGATTCGTTCCTTCCGGTGCCCTGACACTCAGGCGATCTACGAGGGCCAGCGGTCCAGGCGCTTCGCCGGCATCCAGAGGATCATCGAGCGCAAGTTGCAGATGCTCGACGATGCCGCGGAACTGCAAGACCTGCTCGCCCCGCCAGGCAACCGCCTAGAGGCGCTCAAGGGCGACCGGAAGGGCCAGCACTCGATCCGCGTCAACGACCAGTATCGCATCTGCTTCCGGTGGACCCCCACGGGGCCCGTAGACGTGGAGCTCATCGACTACCACTGACGCTTGATGCCCCCTTTTGCCCCTCGTCTTTTTCACCCATTGCACCTTGGCGAACACCCATGAACCAGAAGAACCGCATGCGTCCAATCCACCCCGGCGAGGTGCTCCGCGAGGAGTTCCTCCGTCCGATGGATCTCAGCGCCAACCGGCTCGCGCAGGCCATCGGCGTGCCGGCGAACCGCATTACCGAGATCGTGGCCGAGAAGCGCAACGTCACGGCTGACACGGCGCTGCGCCTGTCCGCGGCGCTCGGCACCACGCCCGAGTTCTGGCTGAATCTTCAGAAGTCCTACGAGCTGCGTATCGCCGAGCGGGACACGGAAACGACGAAGGCGGTGCGCAGCATCCACAGGGTCGCCGCCGCGGGAGAACGGTAGCCGTGTCGACTGCCGCGCCGTCCGGCGACTGGATCATCGTCGGCAGCACGCAAGCCGTGCTGCTCGACTTGGAGCTTGGTGACGAGGGAGAGCCGTTCGTTCGGCTGCTCGTGAACCGGCGCGTTTCACTCGGAGTGAGCCGCCCGCCGGCAGCGGCGCCCCCAGCCTAACTAAGGGGCCGTCGACATGCGTCGCCCGCGCGCTGCTCCAAGCGAGATCCCTCTGCGCCACGTGCCCGAACGGCTGGCTAATCTGAACGCCACGTGCCCGCGATGTGCAGCGACGGTGCCCTTCGACCTACTGGAGGTGCTACCGGAACCGAAGGCGCCGGTGAAGGCGAGGAGCGGTGAGGGACACTGGGTGCCCCAGTCAAGGGTGCTGACATGCGCCCGGTGCTCTGCAGACGTCACTGTCGAGTATCCGAGAGTGCAGCTGCAGACGCGATGCGAGCTGTATGGTGACGATGCCTGGCGCGACGACCCTCAGGGCGCGCGGCGAGTTCAGACCTACGCGCTCGTAGGGGCTGACCATAAGGTCATTGGGGATGTGAACGAAGCCGTGCGAAGCCTGAAAAAGGAGCTCGCACCGGACCGATCACCAGACGAATGGTCTTTGCACATGAAGGTGCTCCGTTCGGGGCAGCACCGGAAAAAGCATCCCGTCTTCGCGTCCTGGACGCGAGACAAGGAGACGGAGGCCATTCAGGGAATCGCCAAGGTGATGCGGAACGCGGGCCGCCGACTATTCGTCTACTGCATCTCGCGTGTCGCGGCGCGGAGTGCCGCGCCAGTGGCGAAGCGAGAAGCTTACCTAGCCCTTGTCATGTACGTGATCGATGACGTGACAGAAGGGGCGGCGCAGCCGGTGTTGTGCTTCGACTCCGAACGGCAAAGCACGCTGGAGCGAGTCGTCCACGAATGGGCAAGCAACGTTTTTCGGGACACTCAATACTGCGACCTATTCCCGTTCCTATCGAAGGGGATCGTCATCCCTGAGCCGCAGTTCGTAAAGCCAGCCTCGCACCCATGTCTAGAGCTGGCAGACTTCGTTGCGTACATCGTTGCCCGGTACCATCTGGAACGCTGGCAAGGGCGTCCCCCGACCCTGGATCCGTCAATGATGGGGCGCGTCACATACCTTGGATTCCAGCGCTCGGGCACGCTTGTGTACTCGATTCAGGAAGGCTTCCCGTGGGAGCTTCTGTACGGCACGGGCACCTGACCTCAGGGTCGGAAGCGATAGCGCGCGAGCTGTCGCGCGAGCCGTTCCACGAGCGCCTCGGCGCGCGGTGCACGCTGGCGCCAGTGTTCGAGGTGCGCGTGCACTGAACCGAGCCACGGCCGCGCGCTCGACTCGATGTCCGGCAGCGGCGGCTCGACGCGCCGGGGCCGCTCGTCCTCGGGGCGCTCGATGTTTGCGAGCAGGTCGGCCACGTCGTTCATGATGACGCGCTACTCCAGAATGCGCACGCGCGACGCGCGCAGGCCGCCCAAGCCCCGATCATCGTTCCACTTGCGCACAACGCCAGTCATTGGTGCTTCTCACTTCCTCTCACGCAAAGCGCATGTCGGTGATGGAGCCGTACGGGAGCGTGAGCCCGTAGTAGGTGTTGCCCACGACCGCTCCGGTGCCGCTCTCGTCCCAGAGCAGGGCGAAGTACTGATCCTGGCTGCGGTCGATCACGTTGTCCTGGTTGCAGCCGAACGCGAACGAGTGGAGAGCCTTGTAGGCGGTCAGCGTCGCCGAACCGTCGCTCGTGTAGTTCACGCTGCCGTTGAGCGAATAGGCGCCCGCCGGGTTGGTCATCCGATCGAGCGCCGCGCGCCGAACCTCGACACCGCGACGCCATCTCGAGCGGCGGCCGACGCGCCGTCAGTGCACCTGCCCCGCCTCGATCTCCGCGAGGCGCAGCCCCGACGCGAGGCGCCGCAGCGCGCCGTCGATCCACGCGCGATCCTCGTCGGTCGCGTGCAGCCCCGAGACCCCGGCCTTGCCCGCGAGGTAGCGCACGCACGCGAGCTCCGGCTGGGTGACCGACGCGCGCCGCTCGATGCGCAGCCCCGGCACGCGGTAGCGGATCTCGAACGCTTCCCCCGCCCCGGCGTGCGCCCCCGCCGCGCCGTGCACGACGGCGAGCCCCTCGACCTGCCCCTGCGCGCCCGTCAGCTGCCGTACGATCCCGCGCAGGACGCCCGCGCGGCGGCGCGCGCGGCGCACCTCCGGGTCCTCGAACAGCGCGAAGCTCTTGTTGCGCGAGTAGAAGTGGGGCACGAGCGTCATCGCGACGACGAGGGCGTCGCGCTCCACGGCGGGGCGCATCTCAGGCCTCCGCATCCTCCGCCGCGGCATGGAGCGCCCCCGGCGCGGGCGCCGCCACGACGCCCGCCGCTTGCAGGAGCTCGGCCTGGTGGCTCGTACGCAGCGCCGTCACCAGCTCGTCGACGTCCCCTTCGATGATCCGATCGAGCTTGTTGAGCGTGAGGCGGATGCGGTGATCGGTCACGCGGTTCTGCGGGAAGTTGTACGTGCGGATCTTCTGCGAGCGCTCGCCGGTCGACACCATGCTCCGGCGCGTGGCCGCCTCGGCGGCCTCCTGCTTCTCGCGCTCGGCGTCGAGCAGGCGCGCGCGCAGGACCTTCAGCGCCTTGGCCTTGTTCTTCAGCTGCGAGCGCTCGTCCTGGCACTTGACGATGATGCCGCTCGGCCTGTGCAGGATCTGCACGGCGCTGTTGGTCGTGTTGACCCCCTGTCCGCCGGGGCCGCCGCTCGCGGCGATGCTGATCTCGAGGTCCTTCTCGTCGACGTGGACGTCGACGTCGTCGGCCTCGGGCAGCACGGCGACGGTCGCGGTCGAGGTGTGGATGCGCCCCTGCGTCTCGGTCACCGGCACGCGCTGAACGCGGTGCACGCCCCCCTCGAAGCGCAGCTGCGAGTAGACGTCCTTGCCGCTGACGAGCGCGATGCACTCCTTGATCCCGCCGGTGGCGCTCTCGCTCAGGTTGAGGACCTCGATCTTCCAGCCCTTGGTCTCCGCGTAGCGCGAGTACATGCGGAAGAGATCGTGCGCGAAGAGCGCCGCCTCCTCGCCGCCCTCCCCGCTGCGGATCTCGAGGATCGTGTTCTTGCGGTCGTTCGGATCCGGGGGCAGAAGGAGCAGCTGGATCTGCGCTTCGAGCCTGGTGCGCTCGTCCTGCAGCGCGGGCAGCTCGGCCTGCGCCAGCTCGCGCAGGTCGGGATCGGCCAGGACCTCCTCGTCCTCGCGGATCTTCTTCTCGACGTCGCGCCAGCGCGACACGGCGGCGACCAGCGGCTCGAGATCGGACCGCTCCTTGTTCAGCTTCTGGTACCGCTCCCGATCGGCGAGCACCTGCGGCGCGCACAGGAGCTCCTCGAGCTCGCCGTAGCGGCGCACGAGCTGTTCGAGCTTGTCGACGGGGAGCATGGGGAGACCGTTCCCCTTAGCATACCGGCCCCTTCAGGCGGCGGATGCGGAGGCGGCACGGAGCCTGTCGGCCGCCAGAAGCGCCGCATAGGACGGGAAGGCCACGTCCGCGTCGCTCTCGTAGGCGTGCCCCTGCTCCTGACGGAAGAGCGTCACGCGCAGGCTGGCGAGGGCCACCTCGAGCTGATCGTCGTCCGGCTCGGCGGTGGTGATCTTCTGCACGAGAAAGCCCGGCCAGAGCAGCGCGCGCAGCGGGCCCGTGGTGCAGTGGCGGGCGAAGAGCCGCTGCAGCTCGAAGGTGAAGGCCACGAGCACCGGCAGAAACGGCAGCTTCTCGGCGAAGAACGCGACGTTGTCGAGGAAGGCGCTGCCGGTGTGGATGCGCGGAAGCGCGGCGCCGATGGCCGTGAAGACCAGGATCGACACGAGCGCCACCATGACGAGGAACGTCGTCCCGCAGCGGGGGTGCATCGTCGTCTTGGCGCGCGCGTGGTCGACCGTGAGCGCCTCGCCCGCCTCGTAGGTGCTGATCGTCTTGTGCTCGGCCCCGTGGTACTGGAAGACGCGCCGGATGTCGGGCACGCGGCGGATCGCCAGCAGGTAGCCGACGACGATCGCGAGCTTGAAGGCGCCGGTGATGGCCTGGAAGGGCGCGCTCTGCACCTCGAGCCCGAGGTGGAACAGGCGATTGACCCCCGCGGCCGCCCCTTGCGGCAGCGCGATGAAGAAGCCGATGGCCAGGACGAGCATGAGGGTCATCCCGGCCTTGCCGCGCCCCGAGCCGCCCGAGTCGACGGGCGCGCCGTCGTCGGCGCTCGCCATCGCGAAGAGCGACAGGCCCAGCGCGCCGAGCACCCCGGTGGCAGCCGCCGCCAGGTCCCTCTCCATCTGCTCGGCGCTGAAGCGCAGCGCCTCGTTGCCGAGCCGCAGCGACTCGACGAGCGACGCGACCCCGCGCACGAGCGGCCATCGCGCCATGCCGCGCGGCCCCTCGGTCATCGCGCGCTCGCGCACCTGGAGCGAGCCGTCGCGCCGGCGCACCACGACCGCGAACGATCGCGGCGCGCGCATCATCACGCCCTCGAGCACGGCCTGACCGCCGATGTACGGACGCGGCGCCATTGCCGTGGAGTGTAGCGGGGCTACTTGGGTTCCGCCTTGGGCGCCTCGGCCGCCTTGGGCGCCTCGGCCGTCTTGGCGGCCGCGGCGGGGCCCTTCTTCTCGTAGCGCTTGCGGAACCGGTCGACGCGGCCGGCGGTGTCGATGAGCTTCTGCGTGCCCGTGTAGAACGGGTGGCAGGCAGAGCACACGTCCACCTGGAAGTCGCCACGGGTCGAGCGCGTGACGAACGTGTTGCCGCACGCGCACGTCACGCGCGCCGCGGGGTAGTCGGGATGAATGCCTTCCTTCATGGCGGGGGGCGGCAAGCTAGCGCCTGGCACGCCGGATCGCAAGGAGAGGGCGCGAGCCCGGCCGCCCGCGTATCATCGGCCCCGGGAGGCGCGGGAGGAGCGGATGAACCCGATGGGAGGCGGCATGGCGCCGCTCGCATGCCCGAACTGCGGCGCGCCGGCACAGGTCCAGCCCGGTCAGGCGCTCGTCACCTGCCCGTACTGCCAGCGCAGCTTCGAGCTGCCCGCGGCCGCGCCGCCCCCGCAGGTCGTCGAGCGCATCGTCGTCGTCGAGCCGGGGGCTCTCTCGCCCGCCCGGGCCGGGGTCGCGCCTCGACGCCGGTCGGCGGGCTGCGGCCTCGTGGGCTTCGTACCCCTGCTCGGCATGGCCATCGCCGGCTACGCCGTCTACCACGCCGTGAACCCGACCGCGGCGCTGCCCGGGACCCTGTCGGCGCTCGTTCGCCCGTGGGACGGCAGCGCGCCGCTGGTGTGCGGGGGCGACCAGCGGATCGAGGTGCACGACGTGCGCGCGACCTTCACGACCGGCACCGCCATCGACGCGGGCGGAGACTGCCACGTCACGTGCACGCACTGCACGCTGCAGGCGCCGGTGGCCATCTCGGCCGGGGGCGACGCGCAGATCGTGCTCGTCGACTCGCGCGTCGAGGGCTCGACGCAGGCCATCGTCGCCGGCGGCGACGCCACGGTGAAGGTGACGGGCGATTCGTCGGTCACCGGCGCCGTCGTCAAGGTCGGCGACGCCCAGGTGGTCGTGCCGCCTCGTGCCCCGGCGCCTCACGCGTACCCCGCGCGCCGGCCCGCCCGCTAAATCAGCGAGCACAACGAACCCTGATTTAGGAGCCCGGCAGGCGCGTCCTCGTTCAGTTCTGGCACGAGGGCAATCCCAGCAGCGACTCCGGCGCGCCGTTCTCCAGGATGTAGCGGACCTGCTCCTCGCGCCGCGTGAAGTAGCAGTGCGTGTGCGCCGGCCGCAGGTAGCCGAAGCCGTAGACGGTCGGGTTCGGGTACGCGCCCGTCAGCCGGTCCACGTCGAACCGGTACTGCGACTCACGGCGGGCGATGACCTGCGCGGCCTGCCCGGTGACCTGCGTCGCCTGATCGAGCAGCGAGGCCGCCGCCCCGCGGTCGCCCCGCACGTAGGCGAGGATCGCCCGGTAGAGCAGCGCCGCGTGCCGGGCGCGCAGGCCGACGACCGCGATGCCGTCCCACAGCTCGTCGCACCAGGGCGCGAGCGCCGCGTCCGACCCGCGGCAGCGCGCCGCCACGGCGTTCTCGATGGGCTGCGACCGGGCCGCGAACTGCTCGAGCTCGCCCACCACGTTCAGCTCGAACTCGCGCAGATCGCCGGCGCTCATCGACAGCAGCTGCTCGAACTCGACGCGGCGGGGGTGGGTCTCCAGGCCCGCCAGGTACCCGAGGTCCACGGTCGTGTTCTCGCCCTGCACGTAGGCCACGAGCCGCTCGTCGAACAGGTACGTCGTCTGCAGGTTCACGTACGCCGAGAGCAGCGAGGCGACGTCGTCGGCGCAGCTGCCGTACGCCGCGGCGTAGTCGGCGAGGAAGTCGTCGAGCTGCCCGTCGGGCCGCCAGAGCATCTTGGCGACGAGGTAGTCGGTGATCCAGTAGCCCCACTCGTGGCCGGACATGAACTCGGTGTGACCGTGGAGGGGCGGCAGACCCGCCGAGGAGATCTCCTGGGCGAGGCCGTGGATGTCGAGCCAGCGCGCGTACCAGTACTCGGGCAGGAAGAGCGGCACGTCGATGTCGGCGCTGATCCAGTACGCCGACTCGGGGAAGTAGTTCACGGTGCGCGTCTTCAGCTCCTTCATCAGGTAGTCGTGCTGCAGGTGGAAGTTCGGGTGGCCGTAGGTCGCCCAGTCCCGGTACAGATCGAAGAAGAAGAGCGTGTGCACGCTCTGCCCCAGGCGCGGATCGCAGTACTGCGGCAGCTGGTAGTAGAAGACGGTCTGGCCCTGGTACTTCACCCAGAGCTGCGGGTAGTTGCCGACGTGGTTCTCGACGTTGACCTCGAGGTCGGGCCGCGCGGCGAGCAGGCTCTGCGTCGCGTAGTTCAGCCAGTCGATGACCTGCTGCGGGGCCGTCGCGACGAACTCGCCGAGCGTCAGCTCGACGACGTCCCACGGCAGCTCGAGGAGCCTGGCGATCCCGGCGTCCATCTGCGCCTGCCACCGGCTCGCGTCGGTCACCAGGACGAAGTTGTTCTGCAGCGACGCGCCGCCCCACACCTCCGGCACCGCGCCGACGCGAACGCCGCGTGCGTGCGCGTAGTCGATGACGGCCTGCATCTGCGGCTTCCACGCGTCCCACGGCACCGTCGAGAGCAGCGGAAGCTGGAAGTAGTTCTGCCCGGTCTTGACCAGCCAGTCGACGAAGCGCTTCGCGTCGGCGAGGTTCTGCGCGCCCGGCGTCATGAACGTGTCGAAGTACTCGATGGGGTGCAGCACGTGCGGCTGCAGGCCGCGCTGCTTCACCCACGGCTTGCGCGCGACCGACTGCACGTGCGGCAAGCGCGGCGCCCCGAGGCGGGGCACGAGCTCCTGCATCGGGTGGAAGAATCGGGCGCCGAGCTCCTCGAGCATGGCGTACGCGCCCCAGGCCAGATCGGCGGCGTCTTTGGCGTAGACGACGAGCTTCGTCGCGCCGTTCGCGTCGACCCGCCGGATCGCGTAGCCGTCGTCGATCGGCGCCGCGATCGCCGCGGCGGCCGCGTCGCTCGTCGAGAGCCAGACCGACACGCGCTTCGAGCCGTCGGGCGGCGTCGGGGCGACGCTCACCGGGCCGCCCCACATCGTCCCGAGGTAGCTCGCCAGATCGGCGCGGACCGGCACGAGGAGCGGATCGCTCGCGTCCATGTACACGCCCACGTCGGAGAGCGCGAACGTGTCGGTCGCCTCCGTCGTGGCCGTCGAATCGCACGCCACGACGGGCGGCGCCGGCGGCGCCGACGAGCCGCACGCGGCCACGACGACGATGCACGCCAGTGCCCCCGCGGCGACGAGCCTCATGGCGCCGCAGCATACCGTGCGGACGCGCAGCGGCCGTGATCAGAACGGAATGTCGTCGTCGCCGCCGCCCGCCCCGCCTCCCCCGCCCGCGTCGGCGAAGTCGTCGAACGGAGCCTCGTTGGCCGGAGCCTCGTTGCGCGGTGCGCGACGGCCGCCGCCGCCCTCGCCCATGCCGCCGCCCATCCCCTCGCGCGCGCCGGCGCCCTCGCCGCGTCCGCGGCCGCCGCCGGGCAGCACGATGTTGTTGGCCACGACCTCGGTCGAGTAGCGCTTCTCGCCGTTCTTCTCGTAGCTCGAGGTCTGCAGGCGCCCCTCGACGAAGAGCAGATCGCCCTTCTGGAGGATCTTGCCGAGCGCCTCGGCCCGGCGGCCCCACACCGTCACGCGGTGCCACTCGGTGCGCTCCTGCCGCACGTTGTTGCGGTCCAGGTAGCTCTCGTTGGTGGCCAGGCGCAGCTTGAGCACCGCCTGCCCTCCGGGCGTCACGCGAAGCTCCGGGTCCGCCCCCAAGTTCCCGAGCAACATCACACGGTTCAACCCTTCGGCCATGTCGCGCGTCTCCTTCGAAGAGCCACCTCCTTACGCCGAGCCGGGCGCGGGCGCTAGCCCCACCGGGCGCCATCCCCGGACCGGCCGCGGGCCCGGCCGAGGGTCGGAGTCCGCTACGATGCGATCGTGGCCACGTTGACGCTCGTGTGCGCGAACGCCCCCGAGCTGCGCGCGGTGTTCGAGCAGCAGCTGTCGAAGGGGCGCGCCTTCGTGCCGGGCGCGGGCGGGGTCGAGCCGCTGCAGGCGTGCGAGCTGGTGCTGGAGCACGCGGGGCGCACGCACACGCTGCGCGGAGAGGCCGTCTTCGTGAAGGCCGACGGACCGGGAGCGGGCGTCGGCGTGCAGCTCGCGCCGCTCGACGCCCCCGCGCTGCAGCGACTGCGCGACTTCGTCGACGCCGCCGCGGGCCAGGAGCCCTCTGCGAGCGAGAGGCAAGGCGCGGTCGGTCTGCTCGATCGGATCCGGTCGCTCTCGAACCTCGAACAGCAGAAGCTGGCGAGCAGCGGAACGCCGGCCGAGCGGATCGCCCTCGAGCGCGTGTACGGCGCGGCGGTGTGGGACGCGCTGCTCCTGAACCCTCGCCTGACCACCCCCGAGGTCGCCCAGATCGCCCGCAAGGGGACCCTCCCCCAGACGCTGGTCGAGACGATCGCCGCGCACCCCTCCTGGCTCGTCGCGCCGGAGGTGCAACGCGCGCTGCTGGCGAACCCGCGCTCCACGCCGGCGGTCGTCGACAAGGTGCTGCGCACGATATCGAAGGCGGATCTTCGCCTCGTGCCGCAGCAGCCCTCGTATCCGCCGTCGGTGCGCGCCGCCGCGAAGCGGATGCTGGGCAAGTGAGCGTGCCGCCCTCTCGCCACGAGGCCCCGGATCTCTGCCGCAAACTTCGCTCGCCTTGGGCGGCCGACTGCTTCTAGGGTGCGGGCGCCATCCCATGGGTGCCCGTCCGTTCCGTCTGTCCCTCGTTCCGGTCCTCTGCGCCACCGCGGCCTGCCACGGCAGGGGTTCGGCCGCTTCGACCGATGCGGCCACGTCGAGCGCGAGCGCAGCCGCTTCGCCCGGCGCGTCGGCCTCCGGTCCGGCCCGGACCGAGCCGCCCGGGCAAGCGGTGGAGATCGCGGTCGGCCTCGACCACGGCTGCGCGCGCCTGCACGACGGCACCGTCCGCTGCTGGGGCGACAACCACGACGGCCAGCTGGGCCTGCGCAGCCCCGGCAAGCACCCGCCGACGCGGGTCCCGGGCCTGAGCCACGTGGCGCAGATCGCCGCCGGCGCGCAGTCGACCTGCGCCCGCCTCGAGGACGGCAAGGTGCTCTGCTGGGGCAAGCGCATGGGGGCGGGCGACGGCCCCGACGCGGGGTCGCTCGCCGACGCGAGCTTCACCCCGACCCCCGTCGAGGGGCTCGACCGGCCCGCCAGGCAGATCGCGATGTCGCCCTCGGGCCACCACGCCTGCGCGCTGCTCGACGACGCGACGGTGCGCTGCTGGGGCGACAACTCGTCCGGGCAGCTCGGCGACGGTACCACCCGCTCGCGCACGGGCGCGGCGCCCGTCGCCCGTCTGTTCTCCAAGGCGCAGCTCGTGGCCGCCGGCGTGGAGCACTCGTGCGCGCTGACCGACAACGGGGTCTTCTGCTGGGGCGACGCGCGCTGGTTCGGCGAGGCGGAGGCGCGCCTCCGACGCACCCCCGACCTCGTGCCCATCCTCTCGGACACGAAGAAGCTGGCGCTCGGCCCGTTCCACACGTGCATCGTCCGAAAGGACGGCATCGTCGCCTGCGTCGGCAAGGACCAGGGCCAGTTCTGCGGCGTCAAGCCGGTCAAGAAGGGCAACGCCTTCGCGCCGCCGCTCACGGGCGTCACCGATCTGGCGATCGGCCAGGACCACGCGGCGGCGCTTCGCACGGACGGGTCGCTCGTGCTCTGGGGCGAGGCCGTGCACTTCGGCGGCGCGCCCGGCGACTGCAAGGCCCCGACGGCCGCGGCCGACAGCGTGGGGGCGGTGCAGGTCGCCGTCGGCGAGTCGCACGATCTGGCCCTGCGCCGTGACGGGCACGTCGTCTACTGGGATCTCGGGAAGAAACCGGCCCTGCTCCGCGGGCTGGAGTGACGCGCCGTCCCTGCTACCTTCCCGTCCGGCCCCGTGTCCCTGGACGAGCTGCGCAAGCGCATCAACGCACTCGACGACGCCATCCTCGAGATGCTCGAGGAGCGAGCGCGCGTCGTCGGCGACATCGGTCGCGCCAAGCGCGACGCCAACCTGCCCACCTACGATCCGGAGCGCGAGCGGCTCATCCTCGACCGGCTCGCCGGGCGCGCCGGGCGCTTCCCGCCCGAGGCGATCCGCGCCGTATACCGCGAGGTGATGAGCGCCTGCCTCGCGCTGCAGGAGCCGCTGAAGATCGCCTACCTCGGCCCCGAGGGGACGTTCTCGCACGCGGCGGCGCGCGCGCTCTTCGGCCTGGCCGCGCAGTACACCGAGGCGACGACCATCGAGGGCGTCTTCGACGCGGTGGCGCGCGGCGAGGCCCAGCACGGGGTCGTGCCCATCGAGAACTCGAGCGAGGGGTCGGTCAGCCACGCGGCCGACGCGCTGGTCGAGGGCGACCTCCTCATCCGCGCCGAGCTCGAGCTCGAAGTGACGCAGTGCCTGCTGACGCGCGCCGGTGGACCGGGGTCGGTCGAGCGCGTCTACTCGCACCCCCAGGCGCTCGGGCAATGCCGCGTGTGGCTCGCCAAGAACCTGTCGAGCGCGCAGCTCGTCCAGACGACGTCCACCGCGGCGGCGGTGCGCGAGGCGCTCAACGATCCGCGCGGCGCCGCCGTGGCCAGCCGCCTGGCCTCGGAGCTCTACGGGCTGCCCGTCGCGCGCGAGCGCATCCAGGACCACGCCGAGAACGTCACGCGCTTCGTCATGATCTCGCTCGAGGACGCGTCCCCCACCGGCGACGACAAGACCACCATCGCCTTCAGCGTGCGCGACGGACGCGGCGCGCTGATGCGCGTGCTGGCCCTCTTCGACGAGGAGGGCATCAACCTGACGCGCATCGAGTCACGCCCCGCGCGCGGCAGAGGGGAGAAGTCCGACCGGCGCTGGGACTACGTCTTCCTCGCCGATCTCGAGGGGCACCGCGCCGACGCACCGATCGCGCGCGCCATGGAGCGCCTGCGCGAGCGCTGCCCCCTGGTCAAGCACCTGGGGAGCTACCCGCGTTTCGCCCGATACGACGGCAGCCGATCGCCCGTTCCCCCCGTGCGCTAAGCTCGCCCGCTCCTCCCCATGGATGCTGTCCGTACGCTCGTCATCGGCGCCGGCGTCACCGGCCTGGCCACGGCCGCCGCGCTCTCGGAGCGCCGCGACGACGACTACCTCGTGCTCGAGGCCGACCGCGAGATGGGCGGCTGGTGCAAGACCGTGAAGAAGGACGGCTTCACGTGGGACTACTCGGGGCACTTCTTCCACTTCAAGCACCCCGAGATCGAGCGGTGGTTGCGCGAGCGGATGCCCGGAGAAGAGCGCATCCGCGTCGTCGAGAAGAAGTCGTTCATCGCCTTCGGCGGGCGCATGGTCGACTTCCCCTTCCAGAAGAACATCCACCAGCTGCCGCAGCAGGACTTCATCGAGTGCCTGCACGACCTTTACTTCGCGCGCTCGAGCGACGTGAAGCGCGACGCCCCGGCGCCCCAGAACAACTTCCTCGAGATGCTGCACGCCCGCTTCGGCAAGGGCATCTGCGACCGCTTCCTCGTGCCGTACAACGAGAAGCTGTACGCGTGCGATCTGGCGACGCTCGACGAGGACGCGATGGGGCGGTTCTTCCCGTACGCGGACCTGACCGACGTCGTGCGCAACATGAAGCGCCCGGACAACGCCAGCTACAACGCCACCTTCACGTACCCGGAGGGGGGCGCCATCGAGTACGTCAAGGCGCTCGCCAGCGCGGTGCGTCCCGGGGGCGTGTCGCTCGGCGAGGCGCTCGTCGCCGTCGACCTCGCGCGCAAGGTGGCCACCACCTCGCGCCGCGAGATCCGCTTCGAGCGGCTCGTGTCGAGCGCGCCGTTCGACCGCTTCGCCGCGATCTGCCGGCTCGAGCACGACGCGTCGACGTGGGCGTACAACAAGGTCCTCGTCTTCAACCTCGGCTTCGACGCCAAGGGGCAGCGCGGCGTGCACTGGGTGTACTACCCGTCGCGCCAGACGGTGTTCTATCGCGTGGGCTGGTACGACAACATCTTCGACGGCGATCGCATGAGCCTCTACGTCGAAATCGGCTTCCCCAAGGACGCGCGCCTGGACGCCGACGCGATCGCCGCCGCGCGCGAGCGGGTGCTGCTCGACCTCGAGCGCGAGGGGGTCGTGAGCGGCCAGCGCCTCGTGGCCGAGCACTCGGTCGTGCTCGATCCGGCCTACGTGCACGTCACCAAGCGCTCGCTGGCCGAGCACAAGCGGCTGGCGGCGCGGCTGAAGGAGCACGGGGTGTGGTCGCTGGGGCGCTACGGGGGGTGGACCTACTGCGCCATCGAGGACAACATCGTCGAGGCGAGGGCGCTCGTCGCGGGCTGGAATTCGTAGTAGGTGGACGCCGTGGCTGCCGCTGAACGACCCCGCCCCGCCGCCAACGCCGCCGTGGCCGACCCCCACATCTCCATCGTCATCCCCGTCTACAACGAGCAGGCGATCCTCCACGCCGCCGTGGTCGACCTGCGCGAGCGACTCAAACCACTCGGGTGGAGTTACGAGATCATCCTGGCCGAGAACGGCTCGAGGGACCGCACCATCGAGATCGGCCACGAGCTCGCCGCCAAGTACGACGATGCCGAGGACGGGCAGGTCAAGATGATCTCCCTGGGGGAGCCGAACTACGGCAAGGCCCTCAAGCAGGGCATCCTGCTCGCGCGGGGCGACATCGTCCTGTGCGACGAGATCGACCTCTGCGACACGGAGTTCCACCGGCAAGCCGTCGAGATCCTCGAGACGGGCGAGGCCGACCTGGTCATCGGCAGCAAGCTCGCCGCGGGCGCCGCCGACGAGCGGCCGCTCATCCGCCACGCCGCGAGCATCGCGTATTCGACGCTTCTCAAGGTGATGCTCGGCTTCCGCGGGACCGATACGCACGGCCTCAAGGCGTTCCGGCGCGCGGCGCTGCTCGACACCGTCCGCGCGTGCCTGGTCGACAAGGACGTGTTCGCGAGCGAGTTCGTCATCCGCGCCGACCGCGGCGGGATCCCCATCAAGGAGGTCCCGGTGCACATCATCGAGAAGCGGCCGCCGAGCATCAACCTGTTCAAGCGCGTGCCCAACGTGGTGAAGAGCGTGGCGAAGCTGACGTGGTCGATCCGCGTGAGGGGATAGAGCAGCGGCCGCCGTGAGCGGCAGCTCGGGGGAAGTCGAGACGCGCCGGACCTCTTGGCGGTAGTCTCGAGACTGACGCCGCGCATGACCAGGCCGCGCGAGATCTTCCTGGCCCCGCAGTTCCCCGACGGGGGCTACCCCGAGGTCAAGCGGGCGCGCTCGACCCTCCTGTCCGCGTCGCTCCAGACGGTGCGGCAGATGGGCTGGGAGGAGCGCTACTTCGAGGCGCTTCCCGCGGCGCTTCACGGCGAGGTTCGCATGCTCGCTCCGGGAGTCTGGGTCCCCATCGCGCTCGCGATCGAGCACTACGGCGCATGCGACCGCATGGGCCTCTCGAGCGAGGACATGAAGACGATGGGGCACGAGGTGTCGCTGCGCACCCAGAAGACCTTCGTCGGCACGCTGGGGAGCGTGGCGGCGGGCGCCGGGGCCACGCCGTGGCACATCTACCGGCAAGGACACCGCATCTGGGGCCGCATCTTCGACGGCGGGGACCACGTGGCCTACAAGGCCGGCCCCAAGGACCTCGACATCGTCTGCATCGGGTGCCCGCTCCTCCGGATCAAGTACTTCCGCACCGCGATGGGCGCATACTACGCGGCGCTGGGGGGCCTGCTCTCGAAGAGCGTTCACTGGCGCGAGCTCGCGGAGTTCGGCGGCGACGAGCGGCTCGGCCTCCGCATCTCCTGGGTGTGAGCCCGGGCGCGCGCGATCGATCCGCGCGAGAGGATGGCGCCACACCGAGGTGCCACCCGCCACCCGGGCCCCGTGGCATCCGCCACGTGTCGCCACACGTCGTGCGTCGCCCCGCAGCCCGCGGAACGCGCGGGCGGATCGAGGACGCCTCGTCTTCGAGGGCCTGCGCCGGCGCGGCATGCGCGTTGCTGAGCCTGCGGGCCGGAGGGCCGAGACGACGGGTCCCCCGCAGCCGTCGGTCACGCTCGACGGAACCGCGCTCCCGCCGGCGGCGCTCGGCGTCGAGCGGCTCGTCGACCCGGGGCCGCACCTGGTCCACGTCACGGCCCAGGGCTGGAAGGACCGCGACGAGCGAGTGGCAATCGCGGACGGCGGGCAGGCGAACGTGACGGTCGCGCTCGAGCCGGCGGCCGCGAGCGCGCCGACGGCCGCCGTCCCGACGCCCGGGCCGTCCGGCGCGGCGGGGCCGCCGAGCGCGCCGGCGACGAGCGCACGCGCGACAGCCGCCCTCTCGCCGGCGAGCGATGCCCCATCGATGCCCTCGCCGACGGGCGGCGCGAGGCGGATGCTCGGGTGGGCGGGCATCGCGACGGGGGGCGCCGGGATCGTGGCAGGCCTGGTCACCGGCGCGCTCGCGACGAGCGACCGAAGCTCCGCGGCGGGCAGCCCTTGCGCGAGCGCCCCGTGCGACGCCTCGAACCTCGCGAGCTACCGCTCCGACAGGAGCAGCTTCTACGGGCTGGGGACCGCCAGCACCGTCGCATTCGCGGCCGGCGGCATCCTCGCCGCCGCCGGCGTCGTGCTGCTCGTCACCGCCCCGCGCGCGGAGCACCCGGCGACCGCGTGGGTCGGCCCGTTCATCGGGGCGGGCGCCGCGGGCGTGACCGGGGGGTTCTAGGAGGGAGCACGGGGACCCGATCGGTCCCCGATGCGCACGCCGCTTGCCGCCACGCTCCGGCATGGCGTGCGAGCTCGATGAGCTGCGCTTCCTGTCCGACGCGGCGCTCGCAATTGTCGAAGCCGCCCAGCATCGATGCCATCGAGCGCGCCATCGAGACGCTCGTGCGCTGACGATACCTCCGGCGAGGCTTACCTCGGCTCGAACGTCTCGGTCTTGCCGGGCAGCTCCCCGGTCGGAGGCGCGTACCCATCCCATCCCTCGGCGCCCTCGACCAGCCAGGGCCAGTCGCGTCGCAGCGACTGCACGACGGGCTCCGACAGCGCGTGCTTCTGGGTCGGCGCGATGTTGAGCCGCGCGGCCCCCTTCGCGAGCGCGACCTTGCGGGCGGCAGCGCGCATCGAGGGCTCGCAGCCGCTCGTCGTGCACATGAAGAGCGCGCGCTCGCCGCCGCCCTCGACCCAGGCGTGCGCGAACGTCAGCGCCGATCGCGGGTTGTGAGCCGCGTCGCCGATGACGATCCGCCGGTAGGTCTGCGGCGCGCGTCGCGCGAGGAGCGCCACCTGGACGGCTCCCATCGAGAAGCCCGCGAGCACGATCGACGGCGTGTCCTGGATCCATGCGCCGAATGCGCTCTTGGTCGCGGCGAGCGCGCGCGCGATCCGCCGGCCGGTGTCGGCGGCGTTCTTCCATCCGAGCCGCCGCTCGTTGCCACCCCACCCGCGCGGGCAGACCACGAACGGATACGCGTCGGTGACGCGGCGCCATGCCGAGCACGCGCGCTCGGGTCGCTCGCTTCCGCCGTGGAGCGCGACGACGATGGGCCGCGGCTCGCGCGCGCCGAGCGGAACGGACACCACCCCGAGCTCGTCGTTGCCGTCCCGCAGATCGAGCTGCTCGGGAAACCCGCCCAAAGCCGCGTGCGCCTCGGCGTCCTCGCCACCGCCGTCGCCGACGCCGCAGGCGGCGTGGTCCGCATCGCCCGCCTCGCTCACCGCGCCCGCCTCTTCGCCGGCATCAGCCGCGTCGCCGGCATCGGCAACGACGGGCGGCGGCGGCGACGGGGCCAGCGACTCGGTCGCCCGCTCGACCGGTGCGGGGGCGGCACACGCACCCGCGAGGAGCGCGAGCCCGAGGGCCGCGAGGTCCGCGCGCATCCTTCGAGGTCATCAGAAACGGCTCCCGCCGGCTATAGAGGATTGAGCCATGACCACGAATGACCGGGTCCTCCTCGCGGTCGAAGGCGGCGTCGCCCACGTCCGCCTGAACCGCGCCGACAAGCGCAATGGCCTCGACCGCGCGATGTTCGAAGCGCTGATCGCCACCGGTGAGACGGTCGCGGCCGACCGGCGCGTGCGGGCGGTCGTCCTCTCCGGCGAGGGACCGGCATTCTGTGCGGGGCTCGACTGGAAGTCGTTCCTCGCCGACGGCGAGGGAGCCCGGGCGCTCCTCGCGCGCGACGTCACTCGATCGCCAGCGAACGTCGCGCAGCGCGCGTGCTGGGTGTGGACCGAGGTGCCCGTGCCCGTCATCGCGGCGGTCCACGGGGCCGCGCTCGGCGGCGGCCTGCAGCTCGCGCTCGCGTGCGACATGCGGCTGATCGCGCCCGACGCGACGCTCTCGGTGATGGAGGTCCGCTACGGGCTCGTTCCGGACATGACGGCGTCGCAGACGCTGCTGCGTCTCGTCCGCCCCGACGTCGCCAAGGAGCTGATGTTCACCGGGCGCGTCATGAGTGGAGAGGATGCCGCCCGCATCGGCCTGGCGACGCGCCTGTCGGCGGATCCGCTCTCCGAGGCGAAAGAGCTGGCCCGCGCGATCGCCGCGCAGTCGCCGGACGCGATCAGGGCGGCCAAGAAGCTGTGCGACCGCGCGCCGGGCATGAGCGTGGCCGACGCGCTGAGCCTCGAGACGGAGCTCCAGCTCGGGCTCCTCGGCACGCCGAACCAGATGGCGGCGGTGCAAGCCGCGATGACCAAGAAGCCCGCGCGATTCGAGGACCGCTAGGGGCTGGCGACGTCCGTTCCTCTCGCCCACCGGACGCGCCGCGGTCCACTGGTCGGGAGGTGGTCCGCGAGCGGGGGGCGCCTTTGCGCGGGAAATGCAAGGGAACCGATGTGGATCGCGCCTTGCTCCAGGCGCCGGGCCATGAACCGTCTTCTCCTCTCGGGCCTCACGCTCTCCCTCTTCGGCGCTGCCTTCGCGCTCGGCTGCAGCGGCGGCAGCGCCGCTTCCCCCTCCGCCCCGACCGACGGCGGCAGCGGCGGCGACACGTCCACGGGCGATGACGGCTCACCAGGTCCCGTCGCCGACGGCGGCGGCGGTGACGCCTCGGGCCCCGCGCAGACGGTGACCTTCGCGTACCAGCCGCAGTGGGCGGGCGTGACCAAGGTGGAGGTCGTCGGCGGTTTCGGCCAGCCGACCGACTGGAGCAAGACGGCGTCGCTCGTCTCGCTCACGAAGGACTCGAACGGGAATTTCACCGGGACGGCCATGCTTCCACCCGGCACGTACCTGTACGTATTCCGCGTCATCGGCGATGCCCAGGCGGCCGACCCGGCCAAGTACGTGCGCTACGCCGTGGACCCGCTCGACACGGCGTTCGCCCCGTGCCCGATGCAGTCGCCGACCTACAGCAAGGTCGACGCGAACCCCTGCTCGCAGATCACGGTGACCGCCACCGGCGCGCCGCCGCCCGCCTCGCCCGTGCACGTCAAGGGATCGCTCACGATCGACGGCGCGCCGGCCAGCGGATGGCTGGTCGTGCTCGAGCGCGAGGAGCCGAAGTCCCACCACTTCTTCGCCAACCGCCTGACGACCGGCAGCGACGGCAGCTTCGATCTGGTCGGCTCGGCCGGCCGCTACCGCCTCCAGGCGCAGCACCCGAGCATGCTGTCGAAACCCGATCTGCAGCTCGACCCGCTCGCCGCGGTCGACGCCGGCGGCAGCGTGCTGCGTCGGGCCATCTCGAACGCCTTCCCGCTCGCCACCAGCGACGTCACGGTCGCCACGCCCGACCTGGCCTTCCATGCCTACCCGCAGTTCGCCCCCGTCGGCGACGGCGGCTCGCTGCCGACGCAGTTCACGTTCGAGAACGGCACCGAGGCGCGACTCGACGTGTACGGCAGCCTGATGGACGGCGGCGTCGTCGAGATCGGCGACCCATGGTACTCCGGCATGCCGACGACCGACGGCGGCGCCGATTTCACCGGGGCCTTCGACACCAAGCAGGCCATGCAGGACGCGGCGGTCCCCGGCACCCGGTACATGTGGGGCACCGAGGAGCCCTACGGAATGGACGCGAGCGTCGCCTGGACCAAGCAGACGATGGTGTTCCCCATCGTCTGGCAGTAGCGCATCACGGGCAGGTCGCCGCCGACAGATCGACGACGTACACGTGCACGTCGTTGGCCGCGAACGCGTCGGTGAAACGGCCCTTCGTGATGGGCACGGTGCGGTTCTCGCCGAGGACGGTCGCGACCGCGTTGCCGGTCATCCCGGCGACCGTGAAGGTGCCCGTGGCCGTGCCGGCCCGCGCGATCGCCGACATGACGTAGAGCTTCGACCCACTCGCCTTGACCATGCTGTCGATGGGGGCCGTCGCGCTCGAGCTGTCGACGCTGACGAGGTTCGGGATCGTCGCGCTGTCGAGCACGGGCGCGAGCAGCGCGATCTGCTGGTCGAGCGAGGTCACGGCGCTCACCATCGCCGGGTTCTCGAAGATCGCGTCCTCACGGAAGGTCGGGTTCCACGAGTCGATGAAGTAGAGGATGCCGTTGGCGCCATGGATGAGGCCCAGCCACACCTCGGATCGCACCTGCACGGGCGTGGGGCCCGCGGTCGACCCGGCCGCGATGACGGTCGTCTCGAAGTCGCTCCACACGGCCTGGCCGCGGTTCGACCACGTGTGCAGGCGGTCGATGCCGAACGCGTCGAGCCAGAACTGTCCGCACGTGGCCTGCTCGTTCGTGTCGCCGCCGCAGTTGTTGTACGGGTAGATGTCGAAGGACACGATGTCGCTCGCCGGCACGTAGCCCGATTCGGGCGGTGGGTTGCTGCCGCGCCCTTCCCAGTTGTCGTAGGCGACGCCCTGGCCGAGGCCGAGCCACACCGGGCGCGTCGGATCGGCCTTCACGTAGGACTGGTAGCGGGCGACGAGCGTCGCCGGGTCGACCGGCGGACCGTAGCCGCCGCTCCCGTTCGGCTGCGCGTTGTCCGGCTCGTCGGGCGTCATCCACCAGCCGACGATCGTCGGGTCGCCGATGCTGGCGAGGCCGACCGAGTCCTGTCCGACGATCGCGTACATCCCGAGCGACTTGAGGGTCGCCAGATCGCTCGCCGTGAGCGCGTCGGTCCCGGCGTTGTTGCCGACGTAGACGTTCACGCCGATCTTCGCGAGCTCGCTCGCGTGGCTCGGCAGCTGCAACCACACGCCGATGGGGAAGAAGCTCGGGTCGGTCGGGAGGCCGCGCGTCCAGCCCGCGTACGGGCTCTTCCATGTGACGTTGGGGATCGTAGGCACACAAGCAGGCGTCGCACCGCCCTCGGGCAGCGGCGTGCCCGAGTCCCCAGCCGACGCGCCATCGCCCGCCGCCGCATCCGGAGAGCTCGGACCCGCCCCACTCGCCGAGCTGCCGCAGGCGGCGGCCATCGCGAAGGCCACCCACGTCCACGCCCCGCGCATGCCTCCAGCGTACCGGCCCAGGACGGCCGCGGCGAGCGAAACGGAGAAGCCATCGCGCGCCGACCGCGTGTAGGCTGGCGCGAGGATGCGCATCCTCTACGGCGTCGTCGGCGAGGGCATGGGGCACGCGACGCGCAGCAAAGTGGTCTGCGAGCACCTGGTGGCGCGCGGGCACGAGGTAAAAATCGTCGTCAGCGGGCGCGCCCACGCGTTCCTGGCCAGGACCTTCCCCGACGTCGTCGAGATCAAGGGCCTCACCATTCGCTACGTGGACAACCGCATGGATCGCGACGGCACGCTCGCGCGCAACGTGCTGGCCGCGCCGTCGATGCTCGCGGCCAACGTCGGCGCCTACTTCGACAAGGTCGCCGGCTGGGGGCCCCACGCCGTCATCAGCGACTTCGACTCCTTCGCGTACCTCTTCGCCAAGCGCCACCGCTTGCCGGTGCTGTCCATCGACAACCAGCAGATCATCAGCCGCTGCAAGCTCGGCAAGTTCGCCAGGCAGGGCGTCAAGGCCGACTACCAGATGACCAAGGCGTTCGTGCGCGCCAAGCTGCCGGCCTGCGACCACTACGTGGTCACGACGTTCTTCTTCCCGCCGGTGCGCCCCAAGTACGCCAAGAGCACGACGCTCGTGCCGCCCATCCTGCGCCGGGCCATCGTGGAGGCCAGGAAGGGCGCCCGACCGGGCGAGCACGTGCTCGTCTACCAGACGTCCACGAGCGACACGGCGCTGCTCGAAGAGCTCAACAAGGTGCAGGGCGCGCGCTTCGTCGTCTACGGTCTGCGCCGCAGCGCCAGGCAGGGCAACTGCACGCTCAAGGATTTCAGCGAGCAGGGGTTCGTCGACGACCTGGCGGCGGCGCGCGCCGTCGTGGCCAACGGCGGGCTGTCGCTGCTCGGCGAGGCGATCTACCTGGGAAAGCCGGTCTTCAGCGTCCCGGTGCGCAACCAGTACGAGCAGGTGCTCAACGCGCGCTACCTCGAGGAGCTCGGCTACGGCCTCTGCGCCGAGCGCATCGAGGCCGAGGTGCTGCGCGTGTTCCTCCGGGAGACGCCGAAGTTCGCTCGGCGCGTCGCCCGCCACCGGCAGGACGGCAATCGCGCCCTCTTCGAGGTGGTCGACCGAACCCTCGACCGCTTCGCGAGAAAGCTCGATCGCCGGCGCGACGCGCAGCGCGATCTGGAGCCGCGGGCGTAGCGTTGCTAGAGGGTTCCTCCGTGCCCGAAGAGCCGGTCTCCTCGTCCCTGCGCCCACCGCCGGCGTCGATGCCCGTCGCGGACGAGCCGCCGCCGGCGGACGAGGTCGACGTCGCCGTCATCGGCGGCGGCGTGAACGGCACGGGCGTGGCGCGCGACCTGGCACTGCGCGGCGCGACGGTCGCGCTCTTCGAGCGCAACGACCTGGCCTTCGGCGCCAGCGGCAACTCGAGCGGGATGATCCACGGCGGGGTGCGCTACCTGCTGTCGTCGCCCAGCGTGACCGAGAGCTCGTGCCGCGACTCGGGGTACATCCAGCGGATCGCGCCGCACCTGCTGTTCCGGATGCCGTTCTTGATGCCGGTGCGGAAGGCCCCTCAGGCCCGCTTGATGTTCGAGCTCATCGACGCGTACTTCCGCGCCTACGACGACTACCAGCCGCTCAAGCGCGGCGAGCCCCACTGCCGCCTCGATGCGAGCGACCTGGCGCGCCTCGAGCCCGGCATCGTCGGGTCGCTGGTCGGCGGCATCAGCTTCGACGAGTGGGGGATCGACGGTGCGCGCCTTTGCGTGCTCAACGCGCTCGACGCCATCGAGCACGGCGGGCGCGTGCACGTGCACACCGATGTCGACTCGATCGCCCGCGCACCAGACGGCGAGGGGCCGCGCTACGTCGTGTCCGCGCGCGATCGCTTCACGGGCGCGCGCGTTCGCGTGCGGGCGCACGTCGTCGTCAACGCGACCGGTGCCTGGAGCCCCATCACGGCGTCGCTCGGCGGCCTTCCACAGACCCGCGTGCGCATCCGCCCGGGCAAGGGCATCCACGTCGTGCTCGACCGCCGGATCGGCAACTACGGCGTCATCTCCGAGGCGATCGACAGGCGCCAGATCTTCGTCTACCCCTGGCAGAACGTGAGCATCGTCGGGACGACCGACGACGACTACTACGGCGACCTCGACGACGTGCGCGCCACGAGCGAGGAGGTGCGCTACCTCGTGCAGGGCGTGGCGAGCGTCTTCCCGAGCGTGCGCGAGGCGCGCGCCATCGGCACCTACGCCGGCGTCCGGCCGACCATCTACGCCTACGGCCCCAACGAGGACGCGCTCTCGCGCGAGCACGCGATCGTCGACCACGCCCCCGACGGCGCGCCCGGCGTCTACTCGATGATCGGCGGCAAGCTCGCGAGCTACCGCATTTTCGCGCAGGAGCTGAGCGACCTGGTCGCCGGTCGCGAGCTGCAGATCAGCGTGCCGTGCTCGACGCACACGCGCTGCCTGCCCGGCGGCGAGCACGTTCCCGACGCGCTGGAGCTCGCGGCCAAGCACGCGCTGACGCCGGTCGCGGCGCGGCGGCTGGTGTTCCGGCACGGGTCGCGCGCCCTTCGCGTGCTCGAGCGGGTGGCGCGCCGGCCCGTCGAGCGCGAGGTCACCTGCCCCTGCGAGCCGGTCATCGAGGCGGAGGTCCGGCACGTCGTGCGCGAGGAGATGGCGCGCACGGTGGACGACGTGGCGCGCCGAACGCGGCTCGGCCTCGGCGCATGCGGCGGAATGCGCTGCGCGGCGCGCTGCGGTCAGATACTCGCGCATGAGCTCGACCTCGTCCCCGCGGAGGGCCGACGCATGGCTCGCGAGTTCCTCGAGCGGCAGGCCAGGACGCGCGTGGTGGGGCTCGGCCCGGAGCAGGCGCGGCAAGAGGCGCTGACGCTCGCACACGTGCGTGCGTCGCTGGGGGAGCCGTGACGACGGCTACGGTCATCGTCGTCGGGGCCGGGGTGGCGGGCACCGCGGCCGCGCTCGCCGCGTCGCGCGCCGGAGCGCGCGTCGTGCTGGTCGACGGAGGCACGGGCGCGTCGACTCTCGCGACCGGCGCGCTCGATTTCGTTCCCTGGTACGCGGCGGCCGGACAGCCGTGGCGCGTGCCGGCCGACGTGGCCGCGTTGCTCGCGTCGCTCGATGCCTACGTCGTTCCCGACGGTGGGGCGATGCTCCCGACGACCGCCGGCGTGGTCCGCGCAGCGGTCGGTCACGAGGGAGCGCTGCTCGACGTACGGCCGCTCGCGGGAAAGCGCGTCGCCGTGGTGCGCTGCGAGCGACCGGGTTGGGACGCCGACGCTCTGGCTCGTGCCTGGGGCGAGGCGTACGTGCCGCTGGACGCGACGCTGCTGCGCCAGGTCGACGAGCGTCTCGCGCCGGACGCCGACTTCGCCGCTCGTCACGACGATCCGGCGCGCCTCGAGTGGCTCGCGGCGCGGCTGCGCGACGCGCTTTCGCGCGCCGGCTCGCGCGTGGACGCGATCGTGCTGCCGGCGTCGCTCGGGGTCGAACGCGCTCGCGCCGCGGAGCTGACGCGCCGGGTGGGCGTCCCGTGCGGCGAGGCGATCGGCCTGCCCGGCGGCCCATCGGGGCTTCGCTTCGAGCGCGCGCGCGACCGTGCCGTCGAAGCGGCCGGCGTTCGGCGCGTGTCGGCGCGCGCGATCCGCGTAGAGCCCGGGCGCGTCGCGACCGACGACGGGGCCGCTCTCGACGCGGCCGCGGTGGTGCTGGCGACCGGGGGTTTGCTGGGCGGCGGCATCGAGTACGCCTCCTCGGAGTCGATTCTCGCCGCGGCGCTGCCGCCGTTCGCGCGCGTCCCCTTCCAGCTCACGATCGAGGTACCGCTCGCGCTCGGCGCTCACGGCCAGCCGTTCCACGTCCCCGGGTCGCTCGCGGGAATCCCGCCGGAGTCTCTGGCGTGGCCCTTCGTGCGCGACGCGACGATGGATGCGGTCGGCGTCATCGCAGCCGCCGACGGCAGGGCCGCCGAGCGCCTCTTCATCGCCGGCGATCTGCTCGCGGATGCGCCGCGCACGTGGCTCCAGGCGTTTTCCTCGGGTGTGCGGGCGGGCGCGGCGGCCGCGCGCGAGGCGGTCACCGCGTCGGCGTCGCGCTCCGAAGCATCTGGCGCAGCGTCGCCCAGCCGACCTTGAGCACCGGGTCGGTCCCCTTGTCCGGATCGTCCGGCACGTTCTTGGCGTCGCTCCCGGTCGACTCCGCCTCGACGGCGTTCGGAGCGCCCGCATCGCCGGTCACGACGACCACGCTCTTGGGCGCGTGGTCGTCGCGCGTGCCCGACTCCGCGGCCAGGTGCCCCTCGAGGTCCTTCTCGCGGTAGGCGATCGCGCCGTCGGGCTTCTTCGTCTCCACGGCGACGTCCGGGTGCACGCCGTCGGCCTGGATGGCGTGACCGCTCGGCGTGTAATAGCGCGAGACGGTCAGGCGCATCCCTGCGCCGCCCGGCAGCGCCAGGATCGCCTGCACGCTCCCCTTGCCGAACGTCGGCTCGCCGACGACCGTCGCCACCTTGTGGTCCTGCAGCGCGCCGGTCACCAGCTCCGCCGCGCTCGCCGTCCACTCGTTGACCAGGACGACGCACGGCTCGTGCACGAACGCGCCCCCCGAGTGCGCCTTGACCTCGTCGACGATCTGCCCGCGGTGACGCGTCGTGTAGATGTCGCCGTCGTCGAGGAACTCGTCGGCGACGTCCGCGGCCTGATCGACCAGTCCGCCGGGGTTGGCGCGCAGATCGAGGATGACGCCGGCCAGCGGACCGCCGGCGCGCGCCCTCAGCTTGGCGGCCGCCTGCAGCAGCTCGTCGTGCGTACGCTCCTGGAACTGCTTCACGCGCACGTACGCGACACGGCCGTCGAGGAGCTTGGAGGCGACGCTCGGTACCTTGATGATCTCTCGCACCAGGTCGAAGGTGAGGACGTCGGCGACGCCCGCGCGGCGGATGCCGACCTTGACGTGCGAGCCGGGCGCGCCACGCAGCCGCTTCACCAGCTTGTCGAGCGGTACGTTGTTCGGGTCCTTGCCGTCGACGCTGACGATGAGATCCCCGCTGCGAATGCCCGCCCGCTCGGCCGGCGAGCCCTCGATGGGCGTGAGCACGACCAGCTGATCGTTGCGGCTCTCCACTTCGATGCCGATGCCACCGAACTCCCCCTCGGTGTCGCTCTCGAACGCCTGGAACTCGTCGGGCGGCATGTAGCTGGAATGTGGGTCGAGCTCCGAGACCATCCCCTTGATGGCCCCTTCGACCAGCTTCGAGCGGTCGACCGGGTCGACGTACTCGTTCTCCACCTCGACGAGCACCCGGCCGAGCTGCTCGACCGCCGCGTAGGGCGTGTCGCCACCCTGCGCGGTGCGCGCACCGCCGCCGAGCGTCGTGGCGCACGCTCCGCCCGCAAAGGAGGCGAGCACACACGCAGCAAACCCGATGGGGCCGGGGCCCCATCGGGCAAACTTGGGACGGCCCCGTCGGAAAGACTCGGGACGACCGCGCCGGCGAGCGCGAGGTTCGCGTTTTTCGGGCATCTCGACGCCAAAGCTACTCCGGGGCGCCGGCCGATGCGACGCGGGTATGCGGGCGCGGGCATGCGGGGCTGATGTGGGCAGCTTGCTCAGCTTGATCCCCGCCGTAAGGCAGCCGACAATCGCGGTGCTCCCGTGAAGTCAATCGCGGTGCTACCCCACACCTTTCACTCCGACCACCCAAAGGAGGTCCCCCTTGGCGACCAATGACAAGGAGTCGATGGCCAGCCTGCCCGGCTCGAAGACGGACAAGCGCAAGCAGAGTCTCTACTTCCCCGAGTCGATGCTGCAGGAGATCAAGGAAGAGGCGGCCCGCCTCGACCGATCGCTCTCCTGGGTCGTCCAGCGTGCGTGGAAGATTTCGCGTACCGAGATCAAGAAGCTCCCGAGCGTCAACGACGTCGAGGGTGGCGGCGAGGAGGAGGAGGGCGGCTGACCCCCTCCCAGCGCGGTGACGCCCTCGGGTCGCGATCGGCGGCCGCCGACCCGCCGTCGTTCGCCCTCGGCGGCGACGGGACGCGGCTGTTCGTACGCACTCGGACCGCCGGCCATGCGCCGGGCGAGGTCCACGCCGTCCTGAGCGACGGCATTCTCTGCGACGGCTTCATCTGGAAGTACCTGTGGGACGCGCTCGCGCCCGTCATGCCGATCGTGCACTGGCATTATCGAGGGCACGGGCGGAGCGCCCAGCCGGCAGACCCCGACCGCATCGACATTGCCGCGCACGCCGAGGACCTCGGGTGCGTGCGCCGCCACGTGGGCAATCCGCCGTGCGTGCTGTTCGGGCACTCGATGGGGTGCCAGGTCGCGCTGGAGGCCTACCGGCAGCAGCCCGACGAGGTCCGCGGGATGGTGCTGCTGTGCGGGAGCTTCGGCAACGTGACGACCACGTTCCACGGCATCCCGGTGCTCGAGCTGGTGCTGCCCAAGCTGCTCGCCCTCGCCCAGAAGGCGCCGGACGTCGTTCGGGCCGTCTGGAGCCGGCTGCCGCCGCAGCTCGCGCTCAAGATCGCGCTAAAGGCAGGCGAGATCGATCCCGAGCGCGTCCACGCCGAGGACATGCTGCCGTACCTGTCGCACATGACGCACGTGGACTTCCCGATGTTCTTGCGGATGTTGCGTGCCGCCGGCGAGCACACGGCCGGCGATCTGCTTCCGCGCATCGACTGTCCGGTGCTGGTCGTGGCGGGCGAGCGCGACACGTTCACGCCGCCGTTCCTCGCGGCCGCGATGGCGGAGGCCATACCCCGCGGCGAGCTTCTGCTCGTCTCGAACGGCACGCACGTGACGCCCATCGAGCAGCCGGAGCTCGTCAATGAGCGCATCCAGAGCTTCTTGCGCGATCGCGTGCTGTAGCCTCCTGCTCGCGCCGGCCGGGTGCTCGCGCGCCCGGCCGGAGACCGGCGAGAAGACGGCAGCGGCGGCCACTGCGTCCGAAGCGGTCCCCACGCAGGCGTTGGCGTCCGGTTCCCCGAATGCGGATGCGGCTGCGCACGCGCCCTCGTCGCCCGATCCGCTCCTGAGCGGCGAGCCCGTGCGCGCCCAGAGCATCGGGCACACCTCGTACGTGCTCGAGCTGACGCTCTCGAACGGCAGCAAGGCCGTCTTCAAGCCGCGCTCTCGCCTTCCGCTCGGCGACCGGCGCTACAAGGGCGAGATCGCGGCCTACCGCCTGGCGAGAGCGCTCGGGCTCGACGAAGTACCGCGGGCGGTGCCCCGGTCGTTCCATGCCGCATCATTGCGGGGCGCCGAAGGGTTCGCGCAGGAGGCGCTCGTGGATCCCGACGGGCGCGTTCGCGGCGCGCTCATGCCGTGGATCGATCAGTACCGCGTGCTCCCGCTCGAGAGCGACGCCTGGCGCGCGAAGTGGGAGCCGTGGCTGACGGACCCCCGCGCCCGCATCCCGGACGACCAGCGCCCGCTTGCGGCCGAGATCTCCACGATGATCGCATTCGACTACGTCACGGCGAACTGGGACCGCTGGAGCGGCGGCAACGTCGCGAAGAACGGCGCGACGGGCAAGGTGCTCTTCGTCGACAACGACGGCGCGTTCTACGAGTTTCCCCCGCAGGCCGCGCTGACGCGCCAGCTGGCTCTGCTCCGCCGGATGGCGCGATTCTCGCGCGGGTTCGTGCGCGCGCTGCGCGGCCTCGACGAGCGCAAGCTACACGACGTGTTCGGCGAGGAGTCGCCAGGCGTGCCCCTCTTGCCCGGTCCGGTCGTCGCCGCCGCCGACGCGCGCCGCCGCACCGTGCTCGCCCTCGTCGATGCGCGCGTGAGCGACGCGGGCGCGGACGTGACGCTCGGCTTCGAGTGATGATCGACCTCCGGTCGGTACCGCGCCCTGCGGCGAGTTTCGCGGCGGCGGAGCGCCTGCAGCCGGCTCGTTCAGAACACGACCGTGGGACCGATCGAAAGCGCGACCTGCGTCGTGCCCATGCTGCCCCACGAGGGGACGTAACAGCCGTTGCCGCAGAAAATCCGGCTCGTGGGGTCGAGAACGATCGCCAGCAACTGGGCTTGCGCGCGAAGGCCGACGGCATGCGTGAGCATCACCTTCGCGCCGCCCTCGAAGGCGGCTTCGAACCACAGCTCGTCGGGCACGTCGGTGCTCGGCACGAACAGGGCGGCGCCCAGCGTGAATCCGACGAACGGCCGCACGCGCCCGCGCAAGATGTCGAACTCGCCGCCGATCTGGAAGTTGTGCAGCGTCAAGCCGTAGAGCGACTGAACCGGGCCGGCATACGGCTCGGACTCGACGTCGGTCCCTTGCAGCAGGTACGCCAGCTCCAAGCGGGCGCCGTACCAATCGCCGATGTCGACCGCTGCCCCGAACGCAGGCGAGGCGCCGATGTCCGTGGCCCCGCCCGGACCGGGGACGCCGTTGCGAAACACGTACCCACCCATCGGCGTGACCTCGACGGGCACGGGCGGGCCCTCCTGCTCTTGCACGACCACGTATTGAGCGAAGCAAGGCAGCGAGACGAGGAGCGCCCCGAGCAGACCGACGGCGGCGAGAGCGAACTTCATGCGTTCGCCGCCGATCACGTCCTGCGCCAGCCGAACGCGAGCGTCGCCGGCGCCGAGCTCGCCGTGCTCTTAGGCCGCCTGCTGCCGCAGCCCCATGCGCTCCGCCACGCCGTCGCGGTACGCGTGCCACATCGACAGCGCCTGCTCGCACGTCTGGGCGACGACGCCCGCGGGCTCGGTCCCGTCGCCCACGTGCCCGAGCACCATGCGCCAAGCGTCCTCGCGGTGACCCCCTTCGACCTGCGCGTGCGCGCGCGCCAGCTCCATCGCTTGCGGCGGGCAGCCGTAGAACTTCACGAGCGGATGGTCGGCCACCGCGGCCTCGCCGCGCCGCCTCGCGAACGTTCCCTCGAGCTCGGCCCGCTCGTTGACGCTCCCCTCGACGAAGATGGTGAGCAGCGCCACGGCCGCTTGCCACGGCGTGGCCGCGGAGCGCTCACGCAGGAAGTCGCGGTAGCGCCGCGCCGCCGGGTGCAGCCACGCGTCGTCGTCTGCGAACACTCGCTCGTCGAAACCGAGCCCCGCCATCATGCGCAGAAAGAGCTGAGGGTGCGCGGCGGTGCGCGACAGCCCGCCCGTCTGCTCCTCGTACAGGTTCTCGGCGAGCGCGCGCCGCACGTCGTCGACCGGCGGAACGACCCCGAGGGCCCTGGCCAGCAAGACGGGAAAGTCGCGCACGTACACCAGATACTCGTGGCGGAAGTGCACCAGCAGCTGATCGCGCTCGAGCCCCGGACGCGTCAGCGCCGGGTAGGCCCAGTGGTGTTTGCGGTCCATCACCGCCAGCAGGTGCTCTCGCAGCGGCGTCACGCCGCGATCGTTGCATCCGAGGGCACCGCCGTCACGTTTCTCGAGCACAAAGAGCGCGGGCGGCGCCTCTCGTCGAAGCTCCGCCCGCATGGGTCGTTCCTTACCGCCTGAGCCGTGTGTCGGACGACATGAACCCCTAGCCAACGGCTAGGTGGGGAGCGTTGACCGCGCTTTAGGCTTCCGAGTTTATCCGATCCTTTCGGAGCGGCCCGGCTTGCTCACCGAGCGGTCATGGCCCCCCTGGTTCGTGGTCGTTCGGGATCCATGTGATGCCGACGAATCACGAACCCGGCAGAGGGAACGCTCTCGAACATAACACCCGCACCCCCTCGGTCAACGCATGGAAAGCGCAGAAAACTGGGCCATGCACCGGCAGACGCGTCTACACACGAACGCGACCATGCAGAACGCCGTCCTCGCCGCCCCGGGTTTGTCCGATGGGGCCGTCCCTGGTTTGTCCGATGGGGTCCCGGCCCCAACGGAAACGGCGACGGCCAGCCCGGAAGCTGCCGTCGGGCACGTGCGCTTCGAGAGCGCCGAGGCGCGCGATGCGGCGTGCGCTCGGCTGACGCACGCCGGACTCGTCGTGGTCGAGCTCGAGGGCGTCGGGCCCTCGGCACGAGGGCGCCTGGGAGAAGTGATCGAAGAGGCCATCGAGCGCGAGCTCGCGGCCCGGGGCGCGGCGGGGCCTGGCATCACGTCGGCGAGCGATCGGGATGCGGCGCTGAGCGATCAGCTCTTCCGCGCGCGGCGCGCGGGAGCCCAGGGGATCGCCATCGTGCTTGGACCGCTGCGCGCCGCGACGGCCGCTTCGGTCGCACTCGAACCGGAGGACTGCGTCGTGCTGCGCTTTCTGGCGGCCGCCGCTCGCGAGCGGCCGCTGACGCTCGTGCTCGACGCGACCGACGCGTGCACGGGCGGATACGGCGACCCCGTCTCGCTCGAAGCCCTGCTCGTCGAACCGGTCCTCGACGGAGGGACGAGGCCCGCGCCCGAACTCTCGCCCTCGCCCTCGACCTCGACCTCGACCTCGACCTCGACCTCGACCTCGACCCCGACCCCGATCGCCGTGGCGCCCGAGCCGACGCTCGTCGATCGGCACACCGCGGGCGCCAGCGTCGTCGAGCGCGAGGAGGCATGGCGCGCCTGGACACTGCAGCTCGCCGCCGCGCGCGGCCCGCAGCCGCTCGCAGCGCTCGAGCGCCTCTTCACGGAGGCCTACATGCCGCTCGCAAACGCGGTCGCCTCCGGCGTCGACGACCCGCGCGCCCGGCACGCGCGTGACGAGTTCGCCTCGACGTTCGCGAGGAACTACGCCGACGCGTTCGCCACCTTCGCCGCGACGACCAAGCGCCCCCGCATGGTGCTCGATGCGTACGACGTCGCCGCGCGCATCGCCCGACTGCACGGCGCGCGCTCGATGCGGCTGCTGCTCGTCGACGGGATGCGCTGGGACGTCTCGCGCGTCGTCGAGGAGCGCCTGGTGGCGAAGGTCGGGGCTCGCGCCTCGCTGACCGACGAGCTCCTCCTCTGGAGCGCTCTGCCGACGACGACGATGCGCCAGCTCGAGACGCTCGCCCGTGGCATCGAGGCGTTGCGCGCGCCCGCACCGCTCGATCCAGAGGCGGACATGCCGCGCGGCCGCACCTCCGAGTACGTCCGCCGCATGCGCATCGGCCCTCGCGAGGTCCACAAGCTCGACCTGGTCGAGGCGCGCGTGCACGCCGCGCGCGGCCAAGTGCTCCGCGAGCTGCCGGACATCGGGGACGCAGCCGCCGAAGCCATCGCGCGCCACGCCGACACGCTCGGTCCCCGCACGCTGCTCTTCGTCTTCGGCGATCACGGCTTCGCCGTCGACAAGAGCGGCGCGGCGCGTCAGGGCGGCGCGTCGCCCGAGGAAGTGCTGGTCGGAGCATTCGCGTTGCTCGTCGGCGACGTCCACTGAGACGGATCGCCGAGCGCGCGGTCCGGGTCGGCGAAGATCTCCCGGAAGCGCCGGGCCATGACGCCAGCGTGGTAACCGTCCATGACGCGGTGGTCGAAGACCACGCCGACGGACACGCGCTTGCGCACGACGACCTCGGACCCGACCGCGGTCGGCGCCTCGCGCACCGCGCCGAGCGTCAGGCACATGGGCGTGCGCGCGTACGGGATGAGGGGCGCCCACGCCATCTCGATGCCGAAGACCCCCACGTTGGTGACCATGCACGAGCCGAACGGGTCGGACGGGATCCCTAGACGGCTCATGTTCCAGCCGACATCGAACGACAGAAACGCGCCGAAGCGCGCGACGAGCGACCGGATCGGTCCCGGCATGCCGCCCATCAGCTTCGCCGCGCGCACGGTCGCGTCCTCACCGCGCGCGCGGATCGCCTGAGCGCGCTCGCGCAGCTCGCGGGCGATGGAGACGACGTCCTTCGTGTCAGCACGCCTGACCTTGGCGCCTGCGAGATTCGCATCGCGCCGTGCCTCGCGCTCGCCGCCGGTCGCGCCGCGCTCGTCTGCGTCGAAGAACGCGACCTGGAAGAAGACGTCCACCGTCTCGCGGAGCATGAGCCGACCGAGCGACGCGAAGCCGTTCGCCTCCGGGGCGGCCGCGATCGCGAGCGCGGCCGCCTTCCCCACGACGTGCGTGAGCGAGATCTTCTCGCCGCTAGCCCTCCGTGCACGCGACGCCCAGTCGAGCGCCCGCTCGCACTCGAGATCCAGGACACCATAGGCCGCGGGGCCGTAGGGTGCGCTCCACGTGCCCAGCGCGAGCTTGCGCCAGGCCGTGATGCGCCGGGCGGGTCGGAAGTGGGCCATGCCGGCGAGGATAACCGCTCTCGGTGGCCGTCGATCACGGCGTGACGGTGAGCGTCCCCTTCATCATCATGTAGTGACCGGGCACGGTGCAGATGTACGGGTACTTGCCCGGCTGCTCGGGCGCGGTGAACGTCACCTCGGAGCTGTCGCCCGGCTTCGTGAGCGGCGTGTGCGCGAGGATGTCCTTGTCGCGCACGTCGAAGTAGCCGGCCTGCTCGCCGAGCTTCAGGCCGGCCGCCGCGACGCTGGCCTCGGTCCCCGGCATCAGGAGCATCCAGTTGTGCGGGAGCACGCCCATGGTCGCGTTGTTCTTGAAGACGAGGTGGACCTCGGCGCCAGCGGGTACGCTGAGCGACGTCTTGTCGAACGTCATCGTGTTGGCGACGCTGGCGATCTGCAGCTCGACGTGCTGCTGCGCGGGCTTGGGCGGCTCCGCGGCGGACGGCTCCACGGTGGGCGTCGTCGGGACCGTCGCCGTCGGTGCGGCGGGGGGCGTCTCGGGCATGAGCGAGGTCGTGCCCTGATCGTCGCGCGAAGCGGGTTTGTTGCAGCCGGTGGTCGCGGCCAACAACACGAACGTGAAGCAGGTCACTGTGAGCGCACGCATGGCTTGTTCTTCCTTTCGGTGAAGCGAGTCCTTCAGTCCGCCGACGCGTCCCGGGGGGCGGCGGCGTCGCCGCCGTCGCCCGCATCGACGGCGCACTGCCAGGAATCGGGGCACGACCAGATCCCGCTCTTGCACAGGCAGCTGGAAGAGACCGTGCTGGTCGTTCCGTCGCATGCCGTCTGAGTGATGTCGTACGGGCACTGCAGTCCCTCGTCGGAGCACGCGGCCCCGTTCGTCAAAGTCGCCTTCGCTGGACAGTCGCTGATGCGGTCCGCCTGGCAGGCCGCGAGCGAGAGCGCGATGGCCAGCGCCGCCGCAGCGGCCTTCACGATGCTCGTCGTCTTCATGTCACAACCTCCTCCGGCACCCACTGCGAGCCTCACCGGTGCAGCGCGAAATCGATGGTGGCGTTCGCGCCCTGGAGCTTCACGGTCTGCGGCTCGGCCGAGAACTTCCCGGCCCAGACCGCGATCCGATACGTCCCCTCGGGCACGTCCTTGATGGCGTAGTGGCCGTGCGCGTCCGACACGGCGAAGTAGCTCGAGGGGGCCACGTAGACGTGACCGAGCATGCCCGGGTGAATGTTGCAGAGCAGCGCGTAATCGCCCGGCTCGCGAAGGGTGATCGACCGCCGCTGCCCCTGGTTGAGCATGCCCATGTTGAACTTCCGCCCGCTGGGCGAGAAGACGTTGTGCGGGAACGGGTCGCTGTTCAGGAACGTCACCGTGCCGCCCGCCGCGATCGCGGTCACGTACGGGATGAACGCCATCGAGCGCTGGTCGACGAGCGCCTTCATGCCGCGCGTCGGCACGATGGGCGCATCGGCGAGGTACACGACGTCGTAGGCGGCGGCGCGCGCCGGCGTCGCGGTGAGCGTGCCCTCGATCGTGAGGTTCTGCGGCGGCGGGGGCGGGGTCGCGGTCGCCGCCGGAGCGCTCGCGGAGGAGGAGGGCGCCGCTTCGCCGGAGCCCGCCGGGGCGGCCGCGACCGCGCTCGCCGCAGGCGCGGCGCTCGACGCGGGTGCGGCGCTCGACTGCGCCGGTGCGGGCACGTCGGCTTCCGCCGCGGGCGCCGCCGACTCCGTCACCTCGGCCACCGCGGGCGGCGGGGCCCCGGGAGCGCTGATCGCGCGCGTGCACTGCCCCGATGCTTCTTCGCAACCGATCACCAGCGGCAACGAGGTGACGACGACGGCCCACTTGAATGCGTTCATGGCTGACTCTCCTCAGAAGGCGACGTTGGCGGTGATTGCGATCTGCTCGGCCTCGAGCTTGTTCTGCGCGTAGCGGCCGGTCTTCGAGTCGAACGTGTTCGGGACGAGGGTGCCGCCCGCCGCGCCCCAGTTTCCGACCGGCGGCAGCCCGTAAGCGGTCTCCAGGTCGCCGCTGAAGATCACGCGGATGTTCGGACGGACGAGCGTGGCGATGCCCGGCACGACGCGGAACAGGCTGGCGTAGTTGCCGTTGCGCGGGTCGAGGCTCGGCGAGCCGCCGTTCAGATCGATGCGCGTGTACTCGGCGCGCACGCCGGGCACGAGCCAGGGGTAGACGACGTAGTCGATCTCGCCGTAGCCCACGACCGAGTTGGCCGAGGCGCCGTCGGGCACGCCGTTGGTGGGCGGGATCGGCGGCGTCTGCGTGGCGTCGCCGGGGGATCCGGCCGTACCCATGTACGGCTGCGTGTGGTGCTCGAACTGGGCACCGGCCGTGATCTCGAGCGACCCGAGGTAGCCGCGCGCAGCACCGCCGATCGCCGCGAACCGATCCGTCTGCGCGACGGGGACGGCCGGAGAGAAGCTCGCGCCGGTGCCGTTGTCGAACATCGTCATGCCGCTGTACGCGTACGCGTCGAGCGTCAGCGACGTCTCGGCCCACGGCTTCATCGGATCGGGCAGCATCGCGCCGCACGGTCCCTCGCCGTCCAGCGACATGCCGCCGATCTTGACGCCGACGTGCGCGTAGACGTCCTCCGCGTCGGGCATGAGCAGACCGCCACCGGTCGACGAGGCGAGCCATCCGAGCGCGTAGTCGAATCGGTGACCGGCGATGCCGTTCAGCTCGAGGCCGTCCGGGTGCGCCGTGGGGCCGATGACGGGTGCCGCGCCCCCATTGTACAGACCCGCGATCGAGATGCCGGGCATGTTCGTGTCGTTCAGATAGGAGCTGTGGAGGCCGAAGCTCGTCAGGGACGGGTTCATCAGCCGCCCGACCCACAGGTTGAACAAGTGCCGCGGGCCGACGATGTCGTTCCACAGCAGGTACGCGTGCTCGACGTCGAGGGTCCCTGCGTTGGCGTCGAGCGTCACCTCGCTGAAGTAGGTGAGCGTGTTGTTGAATGCGCCCGCCGCGAACAGGTGGAACTCGGACTCGATCCCACCCCACGTGAACGCGTTCCCCGCCGCGGACTGCGCGTCCGAGCCGGGCATGTTGATCGCGACCTGCCCGTTGGCCATCAGGCTGAGGGGGACGGCCTCCATGATCTTGTCGGGCCAGACGGCGTTCGGGAACAGCTGTTTGTACTCGTCCTGCCCGAGCGGGATCATGGCGCCCTTCACCTGGTCCATGTCGGTGCTGCCGCCCTGGCTCGGGAAGCGATAGCCGTTTCGGCGAAACGCCTCGCCGAACGGGTTCAGCGCCGGGAAGACGGTATGGCAGGTCTGGCAGCTCGTCTGGTACTTGCGCGCGAAGCTCGGAACGGCGCGCGCGTCGCGCGTCGCCGCGAAGTAGGCGACGACGCCGACGAGCACGGCGACGAAGATCGGGACGGGGCGATGGGATCGCATGGAACCTCCAGTGGACGAGCGCCGGCCACGGTCGGCGGTGGGCTCACCGCCGATCCGCCGCCCGTGCGCTCCCCCGAATCGAGGGCGGCTTCCGCGCTGGTCTTGCGCGGTGCTCATCCACCAGACGTGCCAACGCTCGCGTGCGCGTCGATTCGGCCGAGAATCAGCCCTCCGGCGCGACCGTGTGTTGAGGGCGGCTCCGGCCGTCGCGGTTTCGCCATCGGCAAAACTTGCGCGGACGCGCAAAGGGCGACTAATCCCGCCTCATGGCCTCTGGCTCCTCGACGCTCATCGCGCGCTGGATGGCGCGCGCGGACGACGCCCGCCCCGCCGTCCACGACGCGGCGGGAACGACCACCTGGCGCGACGTCGTCCGCGCCGCCGATTGCGTCGCCTCGGCCCTGCTCGATGGTCGACGCTCGCTGGAGGGCGAACGAATCGCTCTCCTCGTCTCGCCGGGGGCGCCGTTCTTGGCCAGCTTCTTCGGCGTGCTTCGCGCGGGGGGCGCCGTCGTCGTCCTCTCGCCGCTGCACCCGCCGCCCGAGACGAAGTACTTCTGTGACGACGGGCGCGTGCGCACCGTCCTCGCCTCTCCCGATCTGGCACCGCGCATCGCGTTCCTCGCGCCCGAGCGAAGGGTGTTGCTCACCGATGCGTTCCTCGCGTCCCGTGCGAGCGGATCCATCCCCACCGAGATCGACGACGCGGATCCCGCGCTGCAGCTGTACACCAGCGGCACGACGGGCAAGCCGAAGGGGGCCGTCATCGCGCACGGCAACCTCGCCGTGCAGCAGGCCGTTCTCGGTCAAGCGTGGGGCTGGCGCGCCGACGACGTGCTGCTGCACGTGCTCCCGCTCCATCACATGCACGGGCTGGCCATCGCGCTGCTGCCGGCCATCGCGGCGGGCGCGGCCACGCGCTTCCTCGGCGGCTTCGAGGCGCGCACCGCGTGGGATGCAATGGGCGAGGCGAGCGTGTTCATGGCGGTGCCGACCATCCACGCGAAGCTCTTCGCCGCCTTCGACGCGGCCGACTCCGCGACGCGCGCGCGCCGGGAGGCCTCCGCGCGCGCGCTGCGCCTGGTGACGAGCGGCAGCGCGGCGCTGCCGGTGACCCTCGGGCAGCGCTGGCGCGAGCTCGGCGGCGCCTACCCGCTCGAGCGCTTCGGGATGACGGAGATCGGCGTCGGCACCAGCAACCCGCTCGACCCGGAGGGCCGCCGCCCTGGGACGGTCGGCCTGCCGCTGCCGACGGTGAAGACGCGCATCGAGGACGACGAGCTATGGATCGCCGGACCGAGCGTGTTCACGGGCTACCACGAGCGGCCCGACGCGACGCGCGAAGCGTTCGTCGTGGAAGGCGACGAGCGCTGGTTCAAGACCGGCGACACCGTCGCGCGCGATCCCGACGGCTACTTCCGCATCCTCGGCCGCACGAGCGTCGACATCCTGAAGAGCGGCGGGTACAAGCTGAGCGCGCTCGAGATCGAAGAGGCGCTGCGCGAGCACCCCGCCGTCGCCGAGGTGGCGGTCGTCGGGTTGCCCGACGCGACCTGGGGCGAGCGCGTAGTCGCGTGCGTCGTCCCGCGCGACGGCCGCGATGCCGAGTGCGGGGAGGACGCGCTGCGCGGCTTCGTCAAGGAGCGGCTCGCAGGGTACAAGACGCCCAGGCAGGTCGTCCTGATGAAGGAGCTGCCGCGCAACGCCGTCGGCAAAGTGATGAAGCCCGAGCTGGTGAAGCGGCTCGGTTGAGCGCGGGGCGGCGCGGGCGCCTACAAGCCCTTCAGCGCCTTGCGCAGCTCGGCGCTCTTGGCGACGCGTCCGTCGACGCGCCAGACCGGCCGGCCGGCGCGATCGAGCATCACCGTCACGGGCACGGCGCTCACGTCGCCGAACGGGCCGCGCCCCTCGATCGTCTGCGCGTCGGCCATCGCGACCGGGAACGGGATCCCGAGCGCCTTCCTGTACAGCTCCACGAGCTCGCGGCTCGCCGACGGCTCGACCGCGACCACGGCGTAGTTGACGTTGCCGCCGTCGTGCTTGGCCATGGCCACGAGGAAGTCGACCTGCGCCTGCGCCGGCAGGCTCCCGGTATCCACGAACGTGAGGACCGTCGGCTTGCCGCGCATGGCTTCGGCGCTCACCGGGCGCTCGTCGAGCGAGTCGAAATCGAACTCGACCGGCGAGTGCTCTGCGACGGTCGACACGCCGGGAGGCGCCGGGGCGCTCGCCGGGGCTGCGGGCGTGCCGGCGCAGGCCGCGGCGAGCAGCGGCGCGAGCAGCGCGGCCGCGGCGCTAGTCATCGCCCTTCTGGCCCACGAACTGGTCTTCACGGTCGGCGAACAGGACGTTGAACGTCGTGAGCGAACCGTAGCAGCCGGTCACGTACTGCTGGAGCTGGACCTTCTCGTCATCGGCCAGCTTGGGGTGGCTGTTGATCTTCTGCTCGAGCACGCGCAGCTTGTCACGGATCATCACGACCTTGTGAAACAGCGAATCGATGGGGATGCGCTTCTCCTGCATGCCGTCACGGCCGGGCTTCAGGATCACCTCGCCACCTTCCCATCGGCCGGCCAGCTCGACCTCGGCCACACCCAGTTCGTCGCGGATCACCGCGGCCAGCACCCTGCGAAACTCGTCGGCATCCATCTCGAGCAGATCCTCCGGCAAATCGAGCGGCTCGCGCTCGGTCCAAACGCCCGTCTGGGCCGTGGTCCCGCGCTCGGCCCGCGGCCGGCTACGACGCTGCGCCGGCTGCGGCCTGGGCTTGAACTCCCCACGCTGCACCCACTGCGAGCACGTGCTCGTGTCGTAGAGCGGCGAGGGCCACACTCCCAGCAGGCAGGTGCCCGACCGTTTCACCTCTCCCGTGTCGTCGATCTCCTCGATGACCCGCACGAAGCGGGCACACGTTCCGCAGCGGCGTTGCAGCTGGTCGGGCATCGCGTGGGCGAAACTCTTATCACGGCGTCGAGTCTTCTTCGTCCTCCAGGTGCGGCGCGAACAGATGGGCGAAGGAGGCCAGCGCGGCCGGCGTCGAGCGCTGCTCGCGCTTGTCGGCGAGGATGGCGTGCGCGAGCTCCTCGACGACCACCCGTAGCGGCGTCGGCTCGACCGCGACGCCGTCGACCTCGCCCATCGGACCGAGCTCGCGCGCGTGGCGCAGCGGGTCGTGGCGCACGGTGACGAAGCCGCCTCCGGGCGTGTAGCGGCAGCAGAGCACCTGCACGAAATCCAGGTACACGGGTGCGACGAGAATGCACGCGTGCGTGCCGTCGCTACCCACGCCGCGCAGCGCACGCGCCGCCCCCGCCGCGACGCTCGGCGCGGAGTCGCGGTCGCCGGCGATCTTGGCCTCGATGCGCGCCCGCCGTGCGTCCTCCGACTCGACGGCGAGCAGTGGCGCGTACAGCGCGACGGTCGGCACGCCGAGACAGGGCGCGTCCGATTCGAGCGCGTCGAGCCAGGCGTCGCGACCGTCGTCGGGGAGCGACTCGTACGCGAACGCCGCGGCCATCGCCGCCTCCGCGTCGGTGGCCAGGGCGGACAACCAGCTTCGCCACGCCGAGCGGACGCGATCGCCCGCCCGCTCCGAGGGAGGACCGCACTCCCCGGTCGTGGCCTCCCCGCGCTCGGGTGGCTCGCCGGTCCGTTTGTCGTCGGTCTCGCCTCCCATCGGGGTGGCGCACGCTAGCAACGCCGGCCCCCGATCGGAAGCCTCGCGCGGACGCATGCCCCCTCCGTCTCTCGGGATGCTCTTGACATGCGCGCACGTCGCCGCCGATCGTCGCTGCGTGGTCGCCGACTCTCCCGAGGTCCTCGCGCGCTTTCACGCCGAGCTCGATCTCGTCGACGTCGTCGCTCGGCAGTTCGGCCGGCGCATCACGACGTCGGTGACCCTCGACGATCTCCGCTCGTTCGGGCGCGAGGGGCTGCTGCAAGCTGCTCGGACGTACGATCCGTCGCACGGCGTACCGTTCCGTCGCTGGGCGAACATGCGCATCAAGGGCGCGATGATCGACGGCGTGCGCCAGTGGGGGAACCTGCCCCGCCGCGTGTACCGCGAGCTGCGCGGCGTCGAAGCCGGCGACCAGCTGCTTGCGGCGTACGACGAGGAGGACGCGGCGAGCCCCGCGACGACCGCCGACGCGGCCGACGGGCGCTTGACCGCCTACCTCGCGGGCATCGCCACCGCGATCGCGGTCGGCACGATGTCCGCCGCCCCACGCGAGAACGTCGATCCCGAGGGGCGGGAGGTCACCCCCGAGGATCTCTTTGCGGATCAGGAGCTGCTCGCGCACGTGAAGCGCATCGTCGCCGCGCTCCCCGAGCAGGAACGAACGCTGGTCGAGCGCCATTATTTCGGCGGCGAGACGCTCGATCAGGCGGCGGCATCGCTCGGCCTGTCGAAGTCGTGGGGGAGCAGGCTGCACGCACGCGCGATCGAGTCGATCGCGCGCGAGCTGCGCAAGGGGGGTGAGCTGTGAGCCGAGCGGGGGAACGAGGCTTGCACCGGGGCGATCCGACGAGCCATGCGTCGTCGTTCACCTCGCTTCCTGCTCTTGCTCTTCATGGCTGCGGGCACCTACTTCGGATGCGACGTCTCGTATGGAGCACCGGATCCGTCGCCGGGGCCCGTGCAGGACATCCCGGCCGCCGACGTCACTGTCCCTGCACGACCGTCTTCAGTCCGCTTGTCGCGTGATCGATCAGCTTCGCCGCGAGGTCGACTGCCTCACTGTAGCGATACACCCCCGCCTGCAGCGCAATGAGCTCCGCGGGGCCGAGCTCGCCCGCCGCACCGGATACGCCCAGCGCGCCGCGCATGACGGCCTCGCCGCGGGACACCGCGTGCCCGAGCTCGCGGACGAGCAGCGAAAACGGGGAAGGCACACCGGGGCCTGCGGCGCCGGCCGGCGCCGTGTGCGTGGCCGCGGGCCGGGGCGCGCCGGCGTCCGCGGCGGCGGGTGGTGGGATGCGAGCTTCGTGGCGTCCGATGTTCATGGGTGCGGTCTCCTGGTCGACACACCCCCATCGGCCGCCATCCGGGCGCGGTTGCGTCGAACGTGGTAAGTGCCGGCCGCCGGTCCCATGTCCAGACGCGAGCGCATCCTGGTCGCGATGAGCGGCGGCGTGGACTCGTCGGTCGCGGCGGCGCGGCTGCACGACGCCGGTCACGACGTCGTCGGCGTCACGCTGCACCTCTGGGACTACGCGGAAGGGTCGACCGAGGGCCGCTGCTGCGCGCCGGAGGACCAGTACGACGCGCGGCGCGTGGCCGACGCCGTGGGCTTCCCCCACTACACCTTCGACCGCCGAGCGGTCTTCGCGCGATCGGTCGTCGAGCCGTTCGTGGAGGCCTACCTCGCCGGCGAGACGCCCAGCCCCTGCACGGCGTGCAACCGCGGCGTGAAGGTCGCCGAGCTGTTCGCGCTCGCCGATCGCCTGGGCGCCTCGTACGTCTCGACCGGCCACTACGCGCGCATCGTGCGCGACGAACGCGGCGTGCCTCGCCTGGCGATGGGCACCGACCGCGCGAAGGACCAGAGCTACTTCCTGTACGCCTCCCCGCGCGCCTGGCTCGAGCGGCTCGTCTTCCCGCTCGGCGAGTCCACCAAGGCGCAGGTTCGCGCCGAGGCGGTCGCGCGCGCGCTTCCCGGCGCGGGCAAGGGCGAGAGCCAGGAGCTGTGCTTCGTCGGCGGCGGCGCGCACGCCTACGGCGATTTCGTCGCCGGTCGCGCGCGCGACCGCGTGCGCCCGGGGCCCATCGTCGATGACCGAGGTCGCCAGGTGGGCATTCACGAAGGCGTGCACCGTTTCACGATCGGTCAGCGCAAGGGCCTGGGCGTGGCGCTCGGCAAGCCGGCCTTCGTGACGCGCATCGACGCCGAGCGCGCGACCGTGCACTTGGGCGGCCCGGACGCGCTGCTCGCCCGCGGCGCGCGTCTGATCGAGCTGGCCCTGGCCGAGGGCGTCACGCTGCCGACGCGCGCTCACGTGCGCGTCCGCTACCGGCACGACGGGGACGCAGCCCTCGTCGCGCCCGACACGCGGGGTGGCGCGATGGCCGTGTTCGACGGCCCCGTGCGCGCGGTCACGCGCGGCCAGATCGCCGTGCTCTACGAGGACGACCGCGTTCTGGGGGGCGGGCGAATCGCCGAGGTCCTGGGCGAGGGTGACCTGCCCCGGGCGCACGCGCTACGTTGTTCCGCGTGAGAGCTCTCCCGAGGCTGGCGGGGTGCGCGCTCGCAGCGGCCCTCGCCGCAGCGCTCGCGCCCGGCTGCTCGCTCGGCAACGGGACGGGCACGTGCACCGGGGAGCTCGACGTGACCGACTGCTGGTCGGGGTGTTTCGACCTGCACCCGAACTTCTTCGCGGCGGTGCCGGAACAGAACGGACCCCAGCTGCAGATCCGCATCCAGAACGGCGGCGACTACGAGTCGTTCAGCGACGGCCTGACCGTCACCGTGGAGGATCTGCACGAAGTGCGCGGCGATCCGGCGCCCGACGGCACGCCGCGTCCTTCGCTGCTCGGCCAGCCGCTCGTCGTCGCGCTGCCGCCGAGCGTCGTCCCGCCCGGCATGCCGGTCACGCCCGTGACGAACCCGTCGATCGTCTCGGCTGCCCTGTACTTGCAGCGCACCTGCCGCACGCAGAACGTCGCGCTCTCTGCGGTCGCCGCCTGCTCGGGCGTCGCTCCCGACGCAGGCACGTGCAATACGCTGACCGGCACCCCGCCGGCATGTCCGCCGGTCGCCACCGCCGACGGCGGAGCCGATGCCGGCGCCGCAGCTGGCGCAGACGCTGCGACAACCACCGGGGCCGACGCGTCGGCAGACGCTGCGCCCGCCGCCGACGGGGGCGCGGCATCGGGCGGCGTCGGACAGAGCACGATCACGTTCACCAGCCTGTTCGACGGCAATCCCGCGGAAGCGAACGCGGCCCAGCGCCTGATCGAAGGCAGCTTCGACCTCTACCTGGCCGATCCGCGCGAGATCTGCTCCGGGGGATCCGGTCCTCCGCCCCCGTGCCGCGGACACCTGACCGGCACCTTCCGCTTCTACTTCCAGCGAGGCCGACCCGCGCAACCTTTCCCATGACCCCACAGCCGCCCACACCACCCCCAATGGGGCCGGGGCCCCATTGGACAGACCTGGAAACGGCCGGGGCCCCATCGGACAGAACGGGAAACGGCAGGAGCCCCATCGGAGAGACCCGGGGCGGCCGACCGCTTGCTTGCGCCGTCCAGGCGCGGCCGATACCCTGACGGGTACGGTGCGAAGTCTATCGCCTTCGCGTGCGGCAGTCGTGCGCACGGGCGTGGTGTTCGTCGCGATCGCCGCGTCGGCGGGTCCCGTGTACGCGCAATCTTCCGCGGGGAGTGATTCGCCCCCCGGCGCGGCGTCATTGAAGCGCGCGCGAGCCGCCTGGGACGACGCGGACTTCGACATCGCGCCGCGCCTGTTCCAGGACGCGATCAAGGCGGGAGGTCTCGCCCACGACGACGTCGTGGACGCCTACGTGCGCATGGGCTCTGCGCTCGCCGTGTCCGGCAAGAAAAAGTCGGCGTACCGGGCGTTCCGCAATGCGGCGCTGCTCGATCCGGGCTTCCTCGTCCCGCCCGAGGCGGGGAAGAAGGCCATGGCCGTGGCGTCGCAGGCGCGCCGCGCGCAAGTGCGCGTGGGGTCGCTGACGATCGGGGCGCAAGTGCCCGACGAGGTGGACGCCGGGGCCACCTTCGGCGTCGACGTCACGCTCGCCCCCGCCCGCACGGCGCTCGTGGACTCGGTGACCTTCGAGGCGCGCGACGATCAGGCGGGCCATGCGTTCGAGCAGGCCTCGCCGCCCGGCAGCCATCTGCACTTCGACGTGCCCTCGCGCATGTCGATCTCCGGCGCCAAGCTCACGATCCGCATCGAGGCGCGCGACGTGCACGACAACCAGCTCGCGATCGCCGAGAAGGAGGTGCGCGTCGCCAGCCAGCCGGTCGCCGTGGTGGTGCCGCCGGCGCCGGCGAAAGCGCCGCCTCTTTCGCCGCTGCAGCCGGTGCCCGCGCTGCACCGCGACGAGGCGGTGGTGCGCGCCTCGTCGGGCGGGTTCTGGAGCACGGCCTGGCCGTACGTCATCGGCGGCGCGGCGCTGGCCGCGGGGGGCGCCGCCGCCTGGTTCGCCACGCGCCCCACCGAGGACGTCAGCGTCCTGGCGGCGCGCGTCGAGGTGCATTGAGAGGAGGGGAAGAGCCGAGTGCCGCAAGACCGCGCCCACGTCCCCTTCCCGCCCCCGGGCCCCGCGTCCAGCGGCAGCGGAAGCAACCCCGAGGCGGCCGCCCAACGCGCCGCCTTCACGGGGGGGACGTACTTCCTCGGCCGCTACCGCGTCGTCGACGAGATCGGCGTCGGCGGCATGGCCAGCGTGCACCTCGCGCGCATGGACGGGCCGGGCGGCTTCCAGAAGTGGGTCGCCATCAAGCGCATCCACCCGCACCTGGTCGAGGACGAGACGTTCGTCCACATGTTCCTCGACGAGGCGCGCGTCGCCGCGCGCATCTCGCACCCCAACGTGGCGACGGTCTTCGAGCTCGGCAAGCACGAGGACACGTACTGGATCGCGATGGAGTACCTGCACGGCGAGCCGCTCCGCGAGGTGATGCGGCGCACCGAGGATCTCGGGCAGCCGATGCCGCCCGAGATCGCGTGCCGCGTCATCGCCGACGCCGCCGAGGGGCTGCACGCCGCGCACGAGCTGCTCGGCAAGAACGGCGAGAAGCTGGGCCTCGTGCACCGCGACGTGACTCCGCACAACCTGTTCGTCACGTACGACGGCAACACGAAGGTCGTCGACTTCGGGATCGCGAAGTTCAGCTCGCGCATGGCGAACACCCGGGCCGGCACGCTCAAGGGCAAGCTCGCGTACATGTCGCCCGAGCAGGTCGCCGGCGAGCCGATCGACCGGCGCACCGACGTGTTCGCGCTCGGCGTGGTGCTGTGGGAGCTGACGACGGGCCAGCGCCTGTTCCGCATGGAGAGCGACCTGGACACGCTCGCCAAGGTGCAGGAGTGCAACGTCCCGCGCCCCAGCACGATCGTGCGTGGCTACCCGATCGACCTCGAGAAGATCGTGATGAAGGCGCTCGCGAAGACCAAGAACGAGCGCTACCGGACCGCACGCGAGTTCTCGCGCGCGCTTCAGTCGCTGCTCATGCGACGCGGGCTGTTCATCGCGAGCGACGAGGTGGCGTCGTACATGGTCTCGGTCTTCGGCGAGCGCATCCAGAAGCGCGAGGCGCACCTGCGCTGGGCCGCCGAGGTCACGCAGACGATCGACATCGACAAGATCAAGGGCGGCATGCCGCCCTCGCCCTGGCAGTCGGACGACGGATCGATCCTCACCTTCAACTCCGAGGTGCAGCCGTCCCAGCCGGCGACCGGCCGCGCCGTTCCGCGGCCGGCCGCGGGCATGCCGGCGGTGCCCTCTCAGCCCTCGCAACCGACGCACCCGCAGGCCGCTGCGCAGCCGCCCCGGCCGCAACCTCCCCCCGGTCCCGCCGTCGCACCGCCACCGGCGCAGCCGGTCCAGAGCGCGAAGCAGACGTTGCGCCTCGGAGCGATGCCCGCGTCGAGCGTGCCGCCCCCGGCGCCTCCGCCGCGCGCTCCGCTCGCGAGCCGCCCGGACCCGTCCCGCAGCGACGATCCTCCGACGCTCGCTCTTCCGCGTGGCGCACCGCTCGATCCGCGGGGGCCGTCGATGAGCGGGGCGAGCTTCGACGACGACTTCGACGACGTGGGCGACACGATCGTCAGCGATTCGATCCCGGACATGGATCAGCGGTCCTCCGCGCCGCTGCCCGCCGCGGGCCTGCCGCCGCTGGGCGTGACCAAGACGAACGCGGCGTCTCCGGCGGCGATCGCCGCCGGACCGCGCGCCGTGCCGTCGCGGGCCGTCCCGCCGGCGCCGCTGCCCGCCGTGATCCCGCCCGCGCCGGTGACCGAGCCTCTCGACGGCGACGAGACGCGCACCGCCGTGGCGGCCGAGGCCCACCTGGCGTACCCGCAGCCGCTCCTGCGCGCGAGCATGTCGAACGAGTACCCGGCGCCCATGACGCATCCTCCGCCGGTCGCGGCGGCCACGAGCGCCGCGGGTATGCAGCGGCTGTTCGCGCCCCCGTCGCGCAACGATCAGCCGACGGTGACCGCGCAAGCGCTCAAGCGGCGCGTGCCCGTGTGGGCCGTCGCCGTCGGATCGGCGGCCCTCGGCCTGGCGGCGTTCATCGTGGTGCTGACGGCGATCACGCGCAGCACGGCATCGTCGCCGACGAGGGCCTCGTCGTCGGCCGCATCGGCCAAGGCCGCGGCCCCGGCGCAGGCGGGTCCAGCGAACGGCCCCTTCGCGTCGGCGCGCAGCGCGTTCGCCGCGACGATCGCGGCCGACACGCCTGCCCCGCCGCCGCGCGCGCCGACCCCCATCACGACGGCCCCTCCGGCGGCGACCGTGACGGCCACGGCGCCAAGCGTCATCCCCAGCACGAACGTCAATTCGCTGCCCGCCGCGCCGCCGACCCACTCCTCGCACGAGTCGCACGAGTGGCGTCATGCGGCCAGCGCGTCGACGGAGTCCGCCGGCAGCGGCACGCTCAAGATCATCTGCTTCCCCGGGTGCGATCAGGTCATCGACAACGGCAACGCGCTCGGCCCCTCGCCGATCGTCCGGCGCAACGCCAGCGTCGGCTCGCACCGGATCAAGCTCGTCTGGGGCGACGCATCGAAGGTGGTGAGCACGATCGTGCTCGAAGATCAGACGGCGACCGTACGCGAAAACCATCCCTGATGAGACGAGCCGCACGGGCGGTGCTCCTCGCCGGGCTTGCGGCGGCGTCGGTCGGCGCGCAGTGCCAGGGCAACCCCAAGGTGAGCTTCGAGGTCGTCCTGCCCGGCGCGGTCGCCGCGCAGGCGGACTGGGTCGAGATCGGCGTGCTGCCCGGGGCGTGCCCCTCCCCGGACCAGCTGGCGGGAGGGATCCCCGCGTCCGGGTCGGTCGTGCGCGTGGCCATTCAGAAGGGCAACACGAGCCCGCCGCCCATCGGCGACCTGAAGAAGGGGTCGTACGCGTTCGCGGCCGCGGCGCGCGCCGCCGACTGCAGCGTGGTGGGGACCGGATGCACGGTCGTCGACGTCGGCAAGGCGCGCGACGTCACCATCCAGATCAGCGGGGTGCAGCAGCCCACCGGCGCGTGCCCCCCGTCCCAGAGCTGCGTCGACGCCCGCTGCGTGCCGGTCGTGGGCAACGGCAACCCGAACCTCGGCGCCGGTTGCTCGATGGAGCTGGTAGGCGCCGGGCCGCTCGGCGATCCGCTCGAGCTGAGCGGCAGCGACGTCGCGAGCGCGCCGGCCGTCGTGGCGACCGACGAGGGCTTCCTCGTGGCGTACCGCGAGTACGACCAGCTGCAGGGCCAGGCACAGGTGACGCTCGCGGCGATCGACGCCGGCGGCGGGCTGACGCTCGGCAAGCCTGTGATGCTGCCGGGACAGTGCCCGAACCAGGACGAGAGCGACGCGGTCGGCCTGGGCTACTTCGGCGGGGCGGGGGTCGTCGCGTCGGCGCGACCGGCCTGCAGCCAGCCGACGTCCGGCATCGACACGTACCCCGTCGACGCGAGCGGGCGCGCGATGCCGGGCGGCCACTTCAACCCGACCACCAGCGGGCAGCCGCGCCTGTCGAACGCGCACGCGCTCGTGCTGGTCGGCGCCAGCTCGGGATGGCTCGCGTACGTCGATCAGGGCGGGGCGCACCTCGCCGGCCTGTCCGGGCTCGGCCTGCAGGCCGGCACGACCCCGTTCGGCGGAGCGCCGCCGCTCGCGCTGGCGCAGGTGAACGCCACCGACAAGATGATCGCGCTGCTCGCCGCCGGCAGCGGAGTCGCGAGCGACGCCGGGATGCCCATCGACGCTGGCATGTCCCTCGACGCAGGCATGCCCGTCGATGCCGGCGCGGGGGACTCCACGCTGCGGCTGCAGCTCGGCCCCTCGCCGGCGATGCTGGCATCGCCCTACGTGCTGACGGGGAGCTGGGGGGCCCTCGACAGCGAGGGAGGGCGCGCGTTCGTGCTGGCCAACGCGCCGGCCGGCGAGCAGCCGCTCACCTGGAGCGCGATGGACCTGGGCTCGGGCATGCCGGCCGCCAGCGGCGCCCTCGCGCCCCCCGGGAAGGGCGCCGTGGCGGGCGGCGACGTCGTCTTCCACGGCGATCGCGTCGCGTTCGCCGTCGAGCAGCAGGGCTCGATCTCGCTGGTCGTCTACGACCACGCGTCGACGACGCCGACGTACCTGCGAAGCGTGCTGCTGTCGGACGACCCGCGCGTGCCCTCGCAGGCGACCGTGCGCGACGGAAACGTCGCCGTCGCCGCCAGCGACACGCGTGTCGTCGTCGTGTGGACGACCGCGTCGACGCTCGGGCCGAACGACGCGGTCGGCGGGTACGCGGTGTACGCGTGCGCGCCGTGAGGAGGACGTGGATTCGCCAGCTCCCCTCCCCCGTGCCATCGTCCCCTCCTCCCGTGCCGCGCCCCATGCACCTCACCGCGACCATCGGCTCGCTCGCCCCCGGGGGCGACGGCGTCGCTCACGTCGAGGTCGACGGCGAGCGGCGCGCGGTGTTCGTCCCGCAGACGGCGCCCGGCGACGTGGTGCGCGCCGAGGCAGACCTGACCCGTCGCCCGGCGCGCGGCCGCCTGCTCGAGGTGGTCACGCCGTCGCCCGACCGCGTCACGCCCGCGTGCCCGTGGTCGACCCGCTGCGGTGGCTGCGACTGGATGCACCTCTCGGCCGAGGCGCAAGCGCGCGCCCACGCCGAGCAGGTGCGCGCTGCGCTCCCCGAGCGCTGGCGCGAGCTCGCCGTCCAGGTGCACCGCGCACCCGAGGCGCTGGCCCACCGCGCGCGCTCCCGCTTGCACGTCCGCTGCGAGCGCGGTCGACTCTCGGTCGGCATGCACGAGGCCAGGACGCACGATCCGGTCGAGGTCGACGTCTGCGCCGTGCTGGACCCGGCGCTCGAGCGCGCGCGGCGGCGCCTGGCATCGCTCTTCGAGGGCTCGCGCGGGCGGGGTGACGTGCAGCTCGCGCTCGGGGTCGATCGGCTGCCCGTGCTCGAGGTGCGCTGGACGGGCGACCTCGCGGCCGCGTGCTTCGCGCGTCTCGAGCAGGCCGTGACCGCGCGCGAGCTGGCCGGCGCGCGCGTGTTGCTCGGCGATGCCTCGCGGCCGGCGACCGTCGGCGATCCGACGCCGTGGACGACCGGCGCCGACGATCGGCCGCTGCGGCTCGCCCCCGGCGGGTTCGGACAGGCCAACGAGCGCGTCAACGCGGCGCTCGTGCAGCACGTGGGCGCGCTCGCGCGCGAGCTCGGCGTCGACAAGGCCGTCGAGCTGTACGCGGGCGCCGGCAACCTGGCGGTGGTACTCGCGGGCGCCGTGCGCGAGCTCGTGCTCGTCGAGGCGAACCGCGAGTCGTGCGAGGCCGCGCGCGCCAACCTCGCCGCACGCGGGGCCGGGTCCCCGTCGGTGCGCGTGGTCGAGGCGGATGCGGAGGCCTACGCCTGGCCCGGCGCGACGAAGCTGGTCGTGCTCGATCCGCCGCGCGCCGGTGCGCGCGCCGTCGCCGAGCGCCTGGCCGCCTCGCGCGTGGCCCACGTCGTCTACGTCTCGTGCGATCCGCAGACGCTGGGGCGCGACCTCGGCATCCTCGCCGGCAGCTACGAGGCGCGCTCGCTGGTGACCTTCGAGATGTTCCCGCAGACGAGCCACGTGGAGACCGTCGTCGCGCTCGAGCGCCGTCGCGCAGGGGGCGGGAGCGCGAGGTGAGGACCCCCGTCGACGAGCGGCTGCGCGACGAGGCCGCGCGCTTCGCCTTCCGCTTCGCCTGCGACGACTGCGCGCACTTCGAGGCCGCCGCCGACCGCTGCTCGCTCGGCTACCCGGCCGCGCCCCGACGCGACGGCCTGGACCGGCGACACATCGAGCTATGCAAGTCGTTCGAGCTCGCCTGAGATGCCGCCGAAGAGTCGCCTAGACTGACCGGGGGACGGCATGCCGCGAACGCACCCGCCGACGCTCATCACGCTCGCACGCGCGGCCCTCCGCGAGCACGCGCTCGCGCCGCGCGGCTCGCGCGTGCTGGTGGCCGTCAGCGGCGGCCCCGACTCCATGGCCCTGCTGCACGTGTTGGC